>BNJT01000465.1_pt1 | contig 270568 bp, 289 predicted proteins | sample 8540491 | NCBI WGS metagenome assembly BNJT01 (sample SAMD00202455, study PRJDB9452) | human saliva metagenome | host: Homo sapiens | reverse complement strand
TGGGCCCCGTTTTGAAACAACAAGCTGGGCCCCGTTTTTTGTGGGGTGGGTTGTTGTTTGGTGGTTTTGCGGTGGTGATAGCTTGGGGGAAACGCCCAGTATCCTTTTCGAACCTGGTGAGCTAAGCCCTGTGGTGTTGATGGTACTGCATCTTGGTGGGTGTGGGAGAGTAGATGGCTGCCGCAATAATAATTTTGTTTAGAGGTAAGTATGGGTGGGGGTTTCCTGTGGGGAGCTTTCGCTCATGCTTTTTTGTGTTTAACGGTGGTTTTACCAAACAACCCCAACCCGGTGCAGTATCCCCTTGACTATAAGTGCGGTTTGGGCCTGGTAGGCTATACCGGGACAGCCTTAACCACTCAATTAGTGGTTAACTCCGGTACAACACCCAAGAATGGTCCTCAAAACCTCCGCTACCGATGCCCTATCTGTACGGATCTCTGACGAAAAACGGGTGCCACCAGCGCAGGAAAACCCGGTAACGATGCACCAACTGCCGGGTCTTAACAACCATTCAACACCTCAAACTCACCCAACGGAACTAGCTATGCTTTTATCGCTTGGAATACCAGCATTAGCTTTCAACACGCAAAGCCCCGTAAAAGTACCCGCCAATTCCAGCTGTATATGTAAGCCGGTACTGGGACGTCATGTATTCATACTCCCGTTCACCCCTGTTACGAAGTACAGCTTGACGGGATCTACTTTGGTGCAGATTATGGCATATGTCGCCATAGCCGCGTCGTTCTTATATCGTCTGTGCAGACAGGAAATTGGGTTACGGAATAGAATGTTGCCTGTTCTAATGTTCCTAACCTGAACTGTGGGTAGGGCTAAGCCGTATTCTGTTGAAGCTCTTACACAGTATCCCTTACCCACTAGAAACCCTGAACAAGTCAGAATTGTAGGATGATTACTCTGAATATCTATAGCGGTTCTGGAGGTTTTGAAGGTGCCGATACTCTGCTAGAAACTCGCTGAGGAGCACTGCTTGCGGCGTGTGTAGCCATAAAGTACTGCGAGGCTTGTCCACTAGTACTGTCCACTAGCAGGGTGCTCATGAAGGAGAACGGCTGGATTACAACGTAGATAACCGCTAAGTGCACAGGGGGGACTACAGGATAAAGGGATAGGCGATGTCCCAAGGCGCCCGTGATAAGGTTCGTCAAATTGTGGCTAAGCAAGTAAGATACTGTCAGCCTGAGACATTGACATCGCCAATGAAACTAAACTGAGTGTAGTATAGCCATCGCATGCTATTATCCCCTGGAATCTTAGGGCGAAACTCGTTGGTTGAAGCTGTTCTAGTAAATATGGGGTTTATTGCTAATCTCGACTTCTGACTTGGTCTGCGGTCGAGGCTATCTTAGACCTTTTCCTTGGTAGCGCAGTCTTGCAGTATGAGGGTCTTATCCGTGGAACTTATGAGCTATAAACGGGGGGTCTCTGGAAAGGTATGGTTTACATACATGTCACCCAGAGAATAGGGGAACGAGGCAACTTATAAGGCACCGAGTCTGCTTTTGCTCATACCGCCAGGTTTATCCTGAGATGCTATCCCGCAGAATAACAAGTCTTATAATGGTACGCGCGGCTTATAGCCAGCGCAGGTGACTGTGGTTGCCCCGTAAAATAAGCTGTGAGCGTGAGAACGCGACACAAAGTGTAGAAAACCTGGCTATGACTGGCAGCTACCAACAACCTTCGGTAGGCTAGAACGGGTTAGCGGTAGGCGCATCCACCGCGTCGATCACAAGATAAAGGAGCAGGCAATGTCCCAGGACGCCCGCGAGAAGGCCCGCCAAATTGCGGCTAAACAATCAAAACGCGGCAATGTCGCGATGAACCGTCGATGGATACAACTTACCGTACTCGGCGTAGTCGTTGTTATTGTTTTCGTTATTGGCTTTTGTTTATATCAATGGTCAGAACAATAAAGTACCCGAATCGGGTCCTGTGCCTGCGAGTTCGAATGAGTACGGCGGAATTGTGCTGACTAAGGACGGAATCGTCCAAAACTCCTCAACACGAGACACCCGTAACTATAAGGAACTAGGGGACTCTAACGCCTCCTACACCCCCTCGGTGAATGGTACCCCGCAGGCGGGCAAGAAGCTGCCACTCGGCGTTCAGTCGGCAGATGAAGCCTCTAATAAGAACGGCAAACCGGTGCGCGTAACGATCTTCCAGGACTACAATTGCGTGCACTGCCATGAGTTTGAAGATCAGTACGGCGAGGAACTGAAGAAACAGGTTCAAGAGGGTAATATCGAACTCGAAATCCGTAACCTGACCTTCCTTGATCAGAATTCACCCACCCAGTACTCGGCACGTACCGCTAATGCCGCATACGCCGTTGCTAACCAGGTGAGTGCAGATAAATTCTTGGACTTCCAGAAAGAACTGTTTAGTCACCAGGGAACCGGCGACCTGAACAACCAGCAGATTGCCGATATAGCATCTAAATACGGTGCAAATATCGGTTCGGATATGAACGATAACAAGTGGCGTTCTCTTGTGGATGTCGTGACCGCAGAATCCTCTAAGAACGGCATTGAAGGCACCCCGACCGTTTTTGTGGATGGTGAACAGTACACCAGCAATGACTTCACCGGTTTCCTGCAGGGGAAGATCGACGCCAAGAAGAATAATAACCCGCAGCAGTAATATAGAAGGATTCGCCCGCAAGCGCTAAGCTTGCGGGCGAATCCTTCTATATGCTTTAGCCTCAAAGGATACTGACACAATAGTCTAAGATGCCAATGCATGATTCTGCATGAGAGGGCATCTCTGTTAAGGTTTATCGACCGTCTAACATTTTCTGGGCCGTATGAACATGGTTCGAAATCTAAAAGATTCAAAAAGTATAGTGATACGGGAAAATAGCGTTTAAGTAGACACATATAAAAACAGTGAACACGATAAACTTTCATAACATCCACTTTTGAATTAGCATACCTGTGCGTTTGCTGTACACTAGAAGACGTTGCCTCCTTAGCTCAGCTGGCCAGAGCATCGGTCTTGTAAACCGAGGGTCACCGGTTCGAATCCGGTAGGGGGCTCCACGAAAGTCCTGATTCATGCGTTACGCAGCTGATGCGTTGAATCGGGACTTTCCCCTTACAGGTCGTTAGCATTATATGAGACCACACACACCGATTTACAGAGCAGCACAGGACACGCGATATTATGGCAGCAGGTCAACCCGCAATGCATCAGCAAGCGGCGCAAACCCCGACTGTATCATCACCCTCAAACTCTTACCCCCTCGAAAACTTTATTGAAACTCGGGGATTCCGCCCCGAAATTCAGGGTCTGCGTGCATTCGCAGTACTCCTGGTAGTGCTATACCATGTCTGGTTTGGTAGGGTATCCGGCGGCGTGGACGTCTTTCTATTCATCTCGGCGTTCCTGCTCTCACTCTCGAATATGCGCAAAATCAACGAGGGCAGGCCGCTTAACCTCTTCACATACTGGCTACACGTGTTCCAACGCTTGCTTCCGGTAGCGACCGTAACCATCGCGGGAACGACCATCGCATCATTTTTTATCCTATCGCCAAGCCGCTGGGCCGATATGCTCGCGGATGCGAAGGGATCCCTCTTCTATTACCAGAACTGGCATCTTGCTTTTAACTCGGTAGATTACTATGCGCAAAACGCAGCATCGAAAACCCCGTTCCAGCACTTCTGGTCGCTGTCTATTCAGGGACAGATTTTTATTCTGTGGCCGTTGCTCTTCGCGCTGGTCGCATACCTTGTGCATCGTTTCCGCTGGAATCTGTTCACGACAACCATTTGGTTTTCGATACGGTCTTTGTGGCATCTTTGACGTTTTCGATTATTGAAACCGAGACAAACCAGGGGTTCGCATACTTCGATACTCGTACCCGTCTCTGGGAGTTTGCTGTCGGGACGCTGCTCGCCATGGTAACCCTCAAATGGAAGGCCCCTGAGAAGGCGCGCGTCATCATGGGGTGGATCGGCGTTTTTGGGCTTGTGACCTGTGGCGCCTTCCTGCCCGTGCAGCGTTCCTTTCCCGGATTCTTAGCGCTGTATCCAGTAGTTTCAGGTGCTCTCGTCATTATGGCGGGCCGTACCAACAGTCGGTGGGGCGTAGACCGCTGGTTGGTCTCTAAACCTCTGCAGAGCCTCGGCAATATCTCCTACGCCCTGTACCTGGTGCACTGGCCCATCCTGATCTTGTACAGCACCGCTGTAGAGAAACCCCACGTGAACTTTTCTTGAAGGAACCGCCATTATTGCGGTATCTATTGGCTTAGCTTGGGTTCTGATCCAGTTCGTGGAGAAACCGCTGCGTTACCGTAAAGACCCTTTTCATTCCCTGGCTGATGAAAATACTGCGGTTTAAGAGGGTTTTCGCGGTCAAAACATGGGCCGATCAGCTTGCCTTCCTGGCCGCAACCTTTTTACTGGCAGGAATACCTCTTGCCGGTGCGCAGGCGTGGGTGAACTACTCCAATACTCAGGCGAGTATTCAGGCAGAAACGCAGACCCAGACTGCAACCGATAATCACCTAGGTGCTCGCGCCATCGGCACCGATCAGGCGCTCATGCACGACGACCCTATCCCTAATGGTGATTTGAAGAATCAATACGAGATGTTGAGCGACGGCAAATGCGAAGGCAATTTTGCCCTCTCTCATGACTCGCTTAAGAAGTACTGCTCTTCGCAGAAGAACGGAACAGATGATTCGCCGCTTATGATGGTCGTCGGTAACTCCCACGCGGAACAGGCAATGGCCATGTTCAAACCCGTTGCCGAGCAGTCCAAAGTTAATATGCAGTCGATCCTCTTGGGCGGATGCCAGTATCCGCAGCAGGATGCATCATCCTCGAACGAGTGCGCCGAGTTTAACCGAGACGTCACCGAAGAAATTCTGCAGCGTAAGCCGCAGACCGTGGTGATTATCGCAACCATCGCGGAGGCGCGGTCTAATGAGGAGCGCATCGACCCGGCCCTAGAGGAAACGGTCAAGAAAGTTCACGGACGCCGGAATACAGGTGGTCGGCGTGCGTGATAACCCGCGATACGACTACAACGTATACGAATGCGCACAGAAGGCAGGAGACGACCTGGAATCCTGTGCACGCCCGGTCTCTGAGAAACTGGCTGAAAAGAACCCCGCCCAAGAGGTCTTTGACAAATACAAGGATAAGGGCGCGGTGCTGGTAGATATGACTGACCTGTACTGCCCGGAAGGAATGTGCCAACCGGTTGTCGGGAACGTCTACGTGTACATAGACGAGAACCATGTGAGCAAGGCATACGGGCGTACTATGGCGAAAACTATGCTTGAACGCGCCGCCAAGGGCGGCTGGATACCCACTGGCATGCTCTCGCTCTAAACACGTGCCAAGAATATACGATGCCGTGTCTTCTTAGCGGAAGGCGCGGCATCGGTACGTCTGAAGCCCCGGTGAACGGCGGCCGCCGCACGTTTACTATGCAGCGATGAAGTTTCATGTGCATATTTTGCAGACATCATATAAGTATCATGATCATGCAGGGGAGAAGGAACGACGTGTGCTCGTTGAAGGTGAAGGGACTCTCTGGCTAAGGTCTTCACACGGGACATGAAAAAGCTTTCATTCATACGCAGGAAGATACACACTCTTAGGCCCGGTGTTAGTAGGTGCCGTGATCGTGGTATGCGCTGATTCTGCAGCCGCAAACCTATTCCGGCATATAAAAGTTCTGTAGGCATTTTTATGGCGTCTTCAGTACCCTCATACTTATCTGGTTGCTCGTGCAGAACCGAAAAGAAGGTAAATCATGAAAACCGTAACTGAGCGTACTCTGCGCGTAGACAACGTGAGCCTAGGATACGGCGCACAGCCTATCGTCAAAGACCTGAGCTTAGAATTCCCGCAGGGCAAGGTCACCGCCATTATCGGCCCCAACGGATGCGGTAAATCCACGCTTCTGCGGGGTGTTTCGCGACTCTTGCATCCCCTTGACGGCGAGTTTGCTCGATGGTAAGCCTACGCATCAGTACTCCATGAAGGGGTTCGCACGCATGGTCGGGCTTATGCCGCAGCATCCTATTGCGCCTGAAGGCATTACTGTTGCCGATTTGGTTTCGCGGGGGCGCTACCCCTATCAAGGGCTTTTCAAACGTAATAGCGCCGAAGATGATGAGGCGGTAGCCTGGGCCCTAGAGGCCACCGATACGATGTCGCTCGCCGAACGCCAAGTAACCGAGCTTTCCGGCGGTCAGCGCCAGCGTGTGTGGATTGCGATGGCGCTTGCGCAGGAGACCGATATTCTGCTGTTGGATGAGCCGACCACGTACCTTGACCTGGCGCATCAGGTGGAGCTGCTGGATTTACTGGCGGACCTGAACGAAGAACGCGGCACCACCATGATTATGGTGCTGCACGAGCTGAATCTCGCCGCTCGCGTTGCAGACTATCTGATCGCCATGAAGGACGGGCAGATTGTCAGCCGCGGATCTGCTCACGAGGTGCTGACCTCCAGAAATCTTAACGATATTTTTGGGCTCAAAGCCAAGGTTGCTGATCCGTTTAGTGACGGGAGCGTGGTGGTGGTGCCGCATCATCGGTCTGTGCCCGCTTCGCAGAAGATACTGGACGACGTGAACCCGTGAAAATAAGACTTAATAAAACAGGAGCGAGAAACCCGAACAAAACGCGGTTACGGTATGTTTGAGTTTGCTGCACGATTGGTTTGCCCTGCCTGACACCGCACGCAGCTGGATGTCTGCGGCTGATACCTAAGACAGACATATTATTCATGGGATACTGGCGGGTAGATAAAACCAAAAGTTAGGAAGTACCTACCATGCTCAAACTCGATAAAAATGCCAGACTGCACGGCGAACCTGTGCGTTATGTGGCGATGGGCGACTCGTTTACCGAAGGCGTGGGTGATGTCGATACCGACCGTCCCAACCAGGTGCGTGGCTGGGCAGATCGCGTTGCGGAAAGCTATCGGCTCAGTCAATGCTCAGGCGCAGTACGCTAACTTGGCGATCCGCGGGCTTTTGATGCACCAGATTGTCGATCAGCAACTGGAAGCCGCCCTAGAGCTGAGACCGAACCTCGTTAGCTTCTACGGCGGCGGCAACGACATTATTAGCCTAAACGTGAATATAGATGAGATTATCTCGCACGCAGAGCGAGCCTTTGAGGCTCTGCGCGCGGAAGGAATCGAGGTTCTGACGATTACGGGTCTGGACGTGAAGGGAGAGGGACCCTTTGCTCGAACCCGCCCGCGTACCGCGCTGTATAACGAGCTTCTGCGCACGGTGGCGGATAAATACGGTGTGCACATTATCGATTACTGGCGTATGGACGATTTTCTGGACTGGCGGCTGTGGGCTGACGACCGCCTGCATATGAATGAGTTGGGGCATCAGCGCTTCGCATACCATGTGCTGGCGCAGCTTGGGCTGGGGCATCTTGCGCAGGACGTGAACCTTATCGCTGGTGAAGAAGAGCCTCCGCCGCTGCGTGAGAGAGTTGCCGAGAGTGCGTATTGGGTAAGAACGCATGCTCTGCCTTGGATGGGTCGGCAGCTGACTGGGCGCAGTTTGGGGGATGGACTAAGCGCGAGGTACCCGAATTTGGTTCCTGCCGCTGGTCTTGGCGAGCCGGTAGAACTCGAAGAATAACCTGCCGTATGCCGTAAAAATACGGGTCTGTACGAGTTAAGATGTTAATCTCACATTTAAAATTTCACCGATGTAATTAGATGTTTGTCACATGGATATCGACAAGGGACGAAAATTCCGTCATGAACTACCTTAAACTCCCTTGTGACTTGAGGAAACAGCGAGAACTGGTAGAATAAGCGGGTAACTCTATCGCGACCTTTCGGCGTGCCCGGAAGAAGTCTGTATCAAATGGTTACCCCTCAAAATCCAAAAAATCCTTGGTTTTTAAGGGGAGTTTCTGGCGTGCAGGCTTGCGTGAGTTGCTGGATTTACCTAGAATTTAACGCTGTTCGTAGTGGTGGAAACGCCTCTCGACACTAAATTATGCTTCACCGTTTTTCCCGCGGCGGGGATTGACATCTGGATCTCACCCAGATGCCGGTCTCAAACACTCTAGCCCGGAGAATAACCCGGTGCTTCTACATTGGTGACGGGACGTACGAGTAACATCGACTGCGCATCCGTCAGAAAAGTCAATCAATAAGGAGTGAAACATGGCAGCAGTCTGCCAGGTGACCGGAGCTGTTCCCGGCTTTGGACACAGCATTTCGCACTCGCATCGCCGCAATAAGCGTCGATTCGATCCGAACGTTCAGAAGAAGACCTATTGGGTTCCTTCGCTTCGCCGTAAGGTGACCCTGAACGTGTCCGCTAAGGGCATTAAGGTTATCGATGCTCGTGGCATTGATGCCGTGGTCGCAGAAATCATCGCACGCGGGGAGAAGATCTAGTACATGGCATCCAAGGCTAAGGACCTGCGTCCTATTATCAAACTCAAGTCCACTGCAGGCACCGGGTACACCTATGTAACCCGTAAGAATCGCCGCAATAATCCTGACCGTATGGTGCTAAAGAAGTACGATCCCGTGGTTCGCAAGCACGTTGACTTCCGAGAGGAGCGCTAGGAATGGCTAAGAAGTCAAAGATCGCTCGTAACGAGCAGCGCAAGGTCATCGTAGCTCGCTACGACGAGAAGCGTCGAGAACTGAAGAAGACGCTGGTGAACGAGAACGCTACCCCCGAGGAGCGCGAAGCAGCACGTGTAGCTTTGCAGAAGCTACCCCGCAACGCATCTCCCGTCCGCGTTCGCAACCGTGACCAGATCGACGGTCGTCCGCGCGGTACCTTCCAGAAGTTTGGTATCTCCCGCGTACGCTTCCGCGAGATGGCACACCGTGGCGAATTGCCCGGTATTACTAAGTCAAGCTGGTAATTTCTGGTATTTTGTACCTAGGCGAGTTATTTTTCCTCGTGAAAAGCAGCTCGACTTAGTCTGAAAAAGATAAGTCTCAGGAAGGGGCACCCCAAATGGCTAAGAACCGTACCGAACTTGTTGCAGAGGTAGCAGAGAAGTCTGGCAAGAGCCAGGCAACCGTGAACGCAGTGCTCGACGCAGTGTTCCAGGCTTTCGAGACCTCCGTCTCTAAGGGCGAGAAGATCACCATCCCCGGCTGGTTGGCTATCGAGCGTACCGACCGTGCAGCTCGTACCGGTCGCAACCCGCAGACCGGTGAAACCATCCAGATTCCCGCTGGTCACGGTGTGAAGCTGACCGCAGGCTCCAAGCTGAAGGCAGCAGTCGCTACCAAGAAGAAGGCCACCAAGGCCACCTCCAAGAAGAAGAAGTAACTTCTTGAGACTTCTAGGACCTGATAGGGGCTCCCACCACACGGTGGGAGCCCCTATGTTTATGGTTTGTTTTCTCTATCTGAGAGCTTCTGCCTCGTGATAACGCCCGATACCAAACTCCGTTTGAAAAGGTTGTCAGGACGGGATAAACTACCGGGGACGGAATCTTATTCTTCTAAGAACTTCACGTTGGACATACGCGTCGCAACATTACGCTGTAATGCCTTTCGCCCTAAGAAAAGCGGGCAACACCTTGTCACCTAAAAGTCTCAATCAGGTTAGCTAAAATAGTAGTAAGTAATGTTGCAGCCTGAAAATATATCCTGTTATGACACAGAAACACTCAGAAAGACATACCGTGACCATCGTACCGAGAAAGTATAGCGCTCTTCCGTTAGCCCTTGCAGGGCTTGGTCTGTTGAGCGCGTGTGCATCCTCCGAACCTCAGGATCCGGTGACTCCCGCCGTGGTGACAGTGACTGCATCCCCCTCAACGCATGGTACGGCTGCGGAACCTTCATCTTCGGCAACCTCTAACCCCTCGGCAGATCCCTCTCATGCCCCCGACGCGCCCCAGGGTAATGGGGGAGGAGGAAATACCTCCGGCGGCTCGGTGAATGGTGATACTAATCAGAATCAGCCCGGAACCGGCGGGAACAATACGCCCGCGCAACGTAACGACGGTGGATCTCCAACCGAACCCAAGGTGAATGTGAATGGTTCTTGGACCCACACGAACTCCGAAGGCGATAAAATCACCGTTGAGACGAGCGGCGCGTGGGAAGTTATCAAGAGCGACGGCGAGGTCATTAGAGTGAGCGCAAGCGGCGCATGGACCCAGACCGACCATGACGGCGAGGTTATCACGGTTAACGCCGACGGTTCGTGGTCAGTCTCCGAGAACGGCATTGTTGAGGATGGAGAAGATCGGCCTGAAACCCCTACAATTCCTGGAAAACCCAATAGTTCGGAGGCGGCAACTCCGGTAACCCCTGCAACTCCGCGTTAAAACGCGGTTCTGTGCGGAAAACTGGTATACACAACATATAACTATGAACGATATAAATGTATAAGTATTATTAAATACTTTATATATAAACTTTATAAGTATTTCACCCTGTTCTCAAAATATCTATAAATCAAACGGTCCTTGCACAAAGATCTCTGCGGTCGGCTGCTCGGGTGATACTCTACTAAGCTGAGCTTTCTTGTGTTCCGGCATTTCTTGTCGTTGAATGTATGCCTCTTGATACGCGAATTAAGTTTTGCCTTGTGGGGCAGGGGTTTGTGCGTCGGGAGGATAAAGACCGTCACATAGAAATCTCGTAAGTATAAAGAAAATATATATAAAAATACTGATTAACTTTAATCTGTAGTTTCACGTCCGAGATTTTGAAGTGTTTCCCAAGATATTCTTGAGGGTACCCGTAGAAATTAACGTGATATTTTTCAAGAAACGTGTTAATGGATAGCTTCAAGAAGCGGAACACCTTTAGAATAGATGTATCCCTCCTTCCGGAAGGACTATTTATCCCGCAACGACGCTCTTCAGTGGGGATCGCTATAACACCATATTCTTCGGTGCTGTGGTGCGCTCATGCTGAACGTCTGGGTGGTCGCAACGGGACGTCATCACCGGTTTATAGAAAGAAATGCAATGAGCATGAAGAGAACCTACGCCGTTGTATCGGTGGCTGTGGCGAGTATTCTTGCCCTGAGCGCCTGTGGCTCCTCAAATGAGGCGTCTTCCTCCGTAACGTTATCGCCCAACAGTAGCTCCTCAAGCTCAAATCTTCCCCCACGAAATCTAAGTCTCCAAGTCCCAGCTCTTCGGCGAGTTCATCCCCTTCCGCGACGGCGACTGAAACCGCAACCCCCGAACCTGCGGATGCTACTCCCTCTTCAACCGCCGAGAGTAATACTACAGGTGAAGCCGTGAATGCTCCCACGCTCACGGATGCGGCAACAGCCCCCGAATCTCCGGCTGCTAATTCTCCTGAGGAAAGCGCAGCAGCTGGTGGTGTAGATGCGAATAAGGATGTCGATGAAGCGGCGAAGCCGGCTGACGGCTCTGCTGGAAATAACTCCGGGCAGCAGGGAAATTCTGGAGGTCAGGGAGGAGCAGGATCCGCAAATAAAAATGGCGGTTCGCAAGGATCTACCGGCAACAAGGGAAATGGCGGTGCTTCTAGTATCAAGGTGAACCGCGATGGTTCGTGGTCTCAGACGGCTGCGGATGGAAGCACTATCAAAGTTGATTCCGATGGCTCGTGGAAACGCAAGAATGCCGATGGAACCCGAATTCGTGTGTACGACGACGGATCGTGGGTGCAAAAGTATCCGAATGGAAGCGAATTCGGTGTCACCGATAACGGCGAGTGGTACTCCACTAATGGATGGCGAATCTCATCCTACACGCCCCCAGCGCCCACGTATCCTGGACGGGGGACGGCTCGTCCAGCACAGCCTAAGCGTGCTGTTTGGCAGGGGCGCGGGTAATAAAAATCGGCTGACCGTCTGCCCTGAGATGGGAAAACACGTGAAAACCTGTAAAAAAATTATAGCGAGTCTTGCTCTGGCATTTGCTTCTGCTCTGACGCTAAGCGCTTGCGTTGCTCATAGCTCCAGCGGTTCGGCCGCCTCTCCATCGGTGTCGAAAACCCCTAAGCCTTTTCCGTCCGTAACGGTACGCAGTATGGAGGAACAAACCACACAGGTTTCCTCGGATGGTTCATGGTCTTATGTGTCCAATGATGGTTTGCAGGTGAAAGTCAATGCTGACGGTTCTTGGACTAAAACCGGGATTATGGGCGAGGAAACTGCGGTGTCGGCAGATGGGTCATGGACCCATAAGGCTCGAATCGAGATTGCAGAGCAGGGAACAGTGCAAGGCTCCCAGGCTAAGGTGCAGACGGATGGTGGCTACACGACTGTGAAGAAGGGTGGACAGCCCGGAACTGCGAAACCCACGGTTCCTCAGATACCTGAAAAACCTGCAAACCCTCAGGCGGTAACGCCTAAGACCCCGGTTGAGCCCTCGTATGCTCTGCAATAGTTTGTGACTGCGACCTCTGTCGTGAGGACTTTCAGGAGCCGAAGCGCCGCATCCACAAGGCTAGGATGCAGGGCTTCGGCTTTTCATCTGCCTGCGATAAGAGTCTGTGGTACGGGGGTATACCCCCACCCCTTTACTTCCGCGGGAATTCGGGGGCCTGAAATAGGTATAAAAAACCTTAAGAAAATTTTTAAGTTTCTTAGGTTAAACACAGGTTTACATAGGCTCAACATAGCTAGAACCAGTAGAATAAAGGTATTCCCGGGCAGGGCATAGCCCTGTAATTTCAGTCTTGTGACGCGAAATTTTCGGGTACTGAATAGTAATTCATCATCAGAAAGACTACGCACATGATCACCAAGAAAACTTCCGCCCTTCTTTCTCTAGCTGTAGCAGGCGTTGTAGCCCTCAGTGCATGCGGCGCCAATAACTCCAATAATGCTTCGAGCTCTTCATCGGCATCCGCCTCTGCATCTGAGACTCCCAAGGTCTCCGTCTCCGATGGTTCGGTCACTGTGAATAATGGTGATACCTCTGTCACCGCTGGAGCTGACGGTAATATGCAGATGAAGAGTGGCGATGCCACGGTATCTGCTGGTACTAACGGCGGAATGCAAGCGGATAACGGCTCGGGGTCGAGTGCATCCGCATCTACTAGCAATAATGGCGGCGGGGCCGGTTCGCATACTGTTGTATCTGATGGGTCGTGGACTTACACTGAGGCTGATGGTGATAGTGTCGTTGTGGCTTCCGACGGCTCATGGGTTCGCACCGAGACTGATGGCGATATTACCACTGTGAGTTCCGATGGCTCATGGACTGTTATAGATGGTCGTGATGTAACAGCTGTAAACGCTGATGGCAGCTACACCGTTCAGGAGGATGGCAAGCCGTCCACTAAGAAGCCAAGCCTTCCGGATCTGCCCAATAAGCCAAGCGACTCTAAAGCTGTAACTCCTAAGTCCCCGGTTCAGCCAACCACTGCCGGCTAGATTATCCTATGTAAAGAGCCGATATGCCGTGCGTTGCCTCTGACGCGCTACGGTAACTACTGGTCTAGAAGGCTCCACCCGGACGTAGCATCACGGTATACGGCGCGATAATTCAAGCGGTGCGCATCCTTACGATAAGGATGCGCACCGCTTTGGTGTGTGGATAAAGGGCGGCAAAATAAAAACCCCGAAACCATAAGAGACGCTTGTATAAGTGCAAGGTATGCTCTAAGTTTTCTGAGGTCTAAGAGAAGGGTAAATATTTTAAAATATTAATTAATTTTAATAACACAAGGAAATACAGTTAATTGTTTGGGTTAGAAATGAGTATGCGTTAAAGGGTCTATTTATTGCTCTTAGCATAAAAAGAGCCACAGAGAGGGGAAAATTCCTGAAAAATACCGTTAGTGTGTGAGAGAGTTGAAAGCCAATCAATAATCACCGGCAGAAAGGATGGGCGTATGATCGCCAACAAGAAAACTTCCGCTTTTGTCTCCCTGGCTGTTGCTGGCATGGTGGCACTGAGTGCCTGCGGTTCGGATAACTCTAGCGGCTCCTCTTCAAGTTCTTCCGCAGGAAGCGGGGCGTCCGGTTCCGCATCGGCAAACTCTTCCGCTTCCGGCGGCTCAGACTCCTCGAACGCTAGCGGTGGCGCCAGCGGCGATGCTTCGGCAAACTCCAGTGCTGGTTCTGATGCTAGCGGCGGTGCAGACTCAGAGAAGGGGTCTGGTAGCGGATCTAGCGACGGCACAGGATCGGATAATAAATCTGATTCTGGTTCCGATTCTGGCTCACAATCAGGCAGCGAGGGCGGCTCCGGTGGAGGCTCAGGTGCTGAAGGCGGTGGTGGCGCTCAGGGTGGCGCACAATCGGGCAGCGGTGACGGATCAGGCGGCGGAGCGAACGGTTCTGGCGCTGAGGGTAGCGGCGGTGCCCAGGGCGGCACCGCTCCTAACTCTGGAGGCGGTGCTGCCGGCGCTGACAGTAGCGGCGCACAGGGTGGTGGCGCCAATGGCGCTCCCGGATCTGAGGGATACGTTCTGGTCTCGGAGGATGGCTCTTGGACTGCTACTGAACCCGACGGCGATACGGTTACGGTCTACTACGATGGCTCTTGGACTAGGACCGACGCTTCCGACGGTCACACCGATCTGGTGGGCATCGATGGCTCCTGGGTTAAGAACGAAGGCAATACGGTGACGGCTGTGCAGTACAACGGCGTCTACAACGTGATGGTTAACGGTCAGGCTACGTCCGAAAAACCCACCGACCTGCCGGATCTTCCCGTGGTTCCCAATACTCCGGGAGTGGCAACTCCTAAGACACCTCTCAATCCGACCACTGCGGGCTAGCACCTGCAGATGGCCGTGAAGCGGCTGTGTAATCTGGCGCGCATCCTTAGTTTTTGAGGATGCGCGCTTTATTTTTGCTAAAAATACGGAAGATATAAATATGATGGGGGAATTTAACCGTTGGATATGTAATTAAACTACATAATTTTATGCACGCCATTTCGAAAATATTTATGGAAATGCAATGTATTTACGGCTCATAGCATAAAAACGTTCCGCACCTGGGATAAATCCCTGAAAAATACTTTAGGTGTGTGAGAGGGTGGGTTTTGAACCAACAATTACCGGCAGAAAGGATAGGCGTATGATCGCCAAGAAGACTTCTGTTTTTGTGTCCCTGGCTGTTGCTGGCGTGGTGGCGCTGAGCGCATGTGGCTCTGGCAGCTCCGGTGGTGACTCCTCCTCAAGCTCATCCTCAGCATCTACATCGTCAAGTTCATCAGCCTCGCAGGGATCCGTGACCACGGACAACGGCGGCACATCAGGCGACTCCGGTTCAGGCGGTGGCGCTGGCGGCGGCTCGGGCGCAGAAATAATTCTGGCGGCGGCTCACAGATGGAGAATGGCGGCGGATCCGGCGGCGGCACTGGTTCAGACCCTTCAGCTGGCGGCAACATGCAGACCGGTGAGAGCGGTACCGGTGGTCAGATGCAGACGAAGCCCGGCAGCGAAGGTGGAGCCCGTATGGATAACCCGCCGGAGGAACAACAGCAACAACAGCCCCAGCAAGGGCAGCAACAGCAGCAGCCTCAGCAGGGACAACAGCAGCCTCAGCAACAGCAAAAGCAGTAACCTGAGGCATTCGCCCCTCTGCGGCGGTATGCTGCCGCCGAAACAGGCGAGTTTCGGCGTATCTGTGCATATGGCGCGCATCCTTGAACGTGAGGATGCGCGCCATTGTGGCGCTCAAAACGTTAACCAGCCGAACATGTCACATCTTCGCCGTGAAATACCTGGTCAGCTGACAAACCGGTAGAATGTGGGATATTGACAGGTTGCGGGTACGCCCGCATATGACGACTACGAGCGAGGGGGCGGAACATGCACACACGCGCAAAGACGCGCCATCATGCCCGCCTTCTCGCCGTCAAAGACTGTGCCGAGCGGGAATCATCGCCGCGTGAGGTACAGCCAGCAACCGCTACTAGGCGAGGCGCCCGTGTGATGCGTGCCTGGCTTATCTCGGCATCTGCGGTTCTGCTGGGCTCGACGGGGCATACTCTCGCCGGAGGCGGCGCCGCGCATCCGATGATTCTTGCGCTTTGTATCGCGTTAGGGGCGCTCGCCGCTCTGGGACTTCTAGCGCTTCTCGAACGTATAACGCGCTCACGGCAGCGAGCCATCTACCTGGGCACCGCAGCAGGCGCCCTCACGGTACAAACCCTGCTCCACGGTGTTTTCAACCTATCCCACGGATCCGCTCAGGCGGCGCATCGTGTGGCGGCGTTGCAGGGAAACCACGCGCACGGTCATGCACATGCGCCCGGAACACCCCTCGCCCTTGAACACGGGAATGGGCTCAGCCACGCCGTCGCCCAGCACGCTACCAGTACTATGATCGGGGTGCACGCTCTTGCAGCCCTGCTAAGCCTTATACTTTTGCACCGTGGTGAACGCGCCCTCGCGCAGGCATTGTGGGCTCTGCACTGTTATCTGAATACACGTTTGCAGTCCGTTCTGCGCGTTCCGGTGCTGGCGCCGCTTCCTGTCTTCCCCCGTGTATACGGACGTTTTGTCATATCCGTTTATCTTCGTCGGCTGATGCTGGCGTTCTCCCGCGTGGAGCGAGGACCGCCTGCAGTCTTGGGAAACCCCGCGTAACCCCAACCATCGCCCGTGCTACGAGTCTGCCCACCGGCTGGCTTGTGTGAGTGTTATACACCTTCCTCGACTAAAACCGAGCGTGAAGGCGCGTGCGGCATGGGCATTCGATGCAGATAAAGGATTTACACATATGCGCACCATGATGCGTACCCTGGCGGCGGTTTTGCTCGCCAGCCTGATGCTTTTCGGCGGTGCCGCAGCGCAGGCGCATGACGAACTGGTCTCTTCCGACCCCGCCGCGAACGCAACTTTGACGCAGGCACCTGCCGAGCTGAACCTGACCTACAGCGCGAACCTCATGAATATTGAGGGCGGAAATCGCGTGCGCGTGGTCGATTCGACCGGCGCATCCGTAGCTGAAGGCGAACCACAGGTGAAGGGAACGACCGTTACCCAGCCGCTCAAGATCAAGGATGCGAGCGCCGACGAGACCTATACCGTCACCTGGCGCGTAGTCTCCTCGGACGGGCACCCTATTCAGGGAACCTATACGTTCAGCGTTGGCGCAGGTAAAGCCGCAGCATCCCCACAGGATGCGGGCACCGGCGAATCTTCGCAGGCCGCAGCTGATACCCAGAACTCCACTAAGTCAGATTCCGATTCCGGGGTGAATTGGTGGCTGATTGGCGGCGGTGTAGGTTTCTTCGTCGTGCTGGCTGTGGGGATTCTCGCCCTGCTCAAAAAACGTTCCGCATAACACTTTGTACACCCGTGACGTTACTGGGCAGCTTCCGGACGTCACGCCCATTGGCAGGCGCCGCATCGGGATCTTCTCGCAGATTGCGGCACGCGCGATTAAAAGTCGCAGAATAATCGAACGTCGCGAACTGCCGCATGTGCCTGCCGAAGAATTGTTCGCACACACAGGCGGGTTTTACCGCCAGAAAAGAGTAAAAGATCATGAAGAAAATTTCAGGCTCACCACAAGCTGATGGCTTTGAGCTCCGTAGCTCTCGCCGGGATTCTTACCCTGAACGCTTGTGGCTCTACCAACACGAACTCTGATTCGAGCGCATCCGCAACGAGCTCTTCCAGCGCAGCGGCAAGCGGTTCGGCACAGTCGTCTTCAGGCCCGATCAAGATTGAGAAACACCTGGGCTAAGGCAACCGACGGTGGTATGACCGGCGTTTTCGGCAAGATTACCAATACCAGCGATCACGATGTGAAGGTCGTTTCGGCAACCTCGACTGCGACCGATGAAGTGCAGCTGCACACCACGGTTAAGGACTCTAACGGAAGTACCAAGATGCAGCAGGTGCAGGAATTTACGGTGAAAGCGGGGGAGACCCTGGAGTTGAAGCCCGGAGGCAACCACATTATGCTGATGGGTCTGAACTGCTCGCTCTCGGCGGGCGCCAGCACCACGGTAACCCTCAAGACTGAGGACGGCGCAACTCTGGAGTTCAAGCCTGAGGCACGCGACTACTCTGGCGCTAAGGAAGAATACCAGGGCGACGCACAGTCCACCGGCTCAGCTTCGGCGGGCGCATCCGCATCAGCTTCGGGTGACTCCCAGGACGGACACGAGCACAGCCACGAGCATGGTCACGGGGACGGTGAGCACTCCGATCATGAACATGGTACGCACGAACACGGTGAGCACAGCGACCACGACCATATGAGCGGCGAAGCTTCGGGGAGTGCATCCGCAAAACCGCAGTGTAAGTAGCCGCAGCGCTCGGCAACGGGTGTTTTAACACATCCACCGAGCCTATGCAGGATGCGCGGCGCACGAAACCGTAACATTTGGGGGACTGGCACCGCGCATCCTGCCCCACTCAACTGAGGCGCCGATAGCGCGCATGAGAGATAGCCGCAGGCATAGAGGAATGAAAGATTATGACGGCGGAGAATGACAAGATGGGTACCCCGCAGCCTCCGCATGAGCCTTCTTCGACGGAGGACAACGAGCCGCAGGAGGGTACCGCCGGTATGTCTAAAGGATCGGCAGTTACGGACTCTGAACGGCATCAAGACACCCGGTCTGCGGAATCCCCAGGGGTGCGTCGCCGTACAGCACTCGCCGGTGCTTTCCTGGGGGTGGGTGCCGGTGTTGCCGTTGGCGCCGGCGCGCGCGGTCTGATAGCGCCGGGGCATGAAACGGGTGTGCCCGAGACTGTACCCGCACAGCAGGCGCTGACCGCTCAAACCGTGAATTTTTACGGCGATAAACAGGCCGGGATTATGACCCCGGCGCAGGCTCATGCGCGTTTTATTGCTCTTGATCTGAACGATGGACTGGATGCTTCCGGAGTGCAGCGTCTGTTGAGGATTTTGACCTCCGATGCGGCCGCCCTGACTATGGGGCAGACTCCGCTCACAGATCAGGAACCTGAGCTTGTGCAGGCTCCCGCACATTTGACTATCACATTCGGGTTTGGCGAAAAGATTTTTGATATTGTGGCACCCGCCAAAAAACCGGCGTGGCTTAAACCTCTCCCAGCGTTCCCGAAGATCGACCAACTGCAGCAGAAGTGGAACGGCGGTGATCTGCTCCTGCAGATTTGTGGGGATAATCTGCTGACGGTCTCGCATGCCCAGCGGATGCTCACCAAAGAGACCCGCTCCTTCGGGCGTATCCGTTGGGTGCAAGAGGGCTTTCTGAGCGCCTTCGGCACCGGTCAGGGCACTCCGCGTAATCTCTTCGGTCAGGTAGACGGTACCGTGAATCCGGTCGAAGACCCTCACGAGACACCTGGGCGCGGCGGCGGGTCGGCACACGAGATCGTGTGGGGTGAGGGGAGTGCTGAGCAGAACTTCCCCCGGGCCTGGGAACCGGGCGGTACCTCCGTGGTGATTAGGCGCATCCACATGAATCTGGATACTTGGGATGAGGTCGATACCCCCGCTCGCGAAGATGCTATCGGGCGTAAGCTCTCTAATGGTGCTCCCTTGACTGGCAATGATGAATTTGATGACCCCGACTTTGATAAGCTCGATAACCTGGGCTTTGAGGTCATCGCCCCGTATGCGCATATCCGCCGGGCGCACGGCACAGAGCTTGAGAAGAAGCCGTGGGAGCGCATCCTGCGGCGCGGCTATAACTATGACGAGCCGGTCTTTAACGCCTCCGGGTTCTCAGAACACGGGCAGATCAGCGGCGGCATTTCGGATGCGGGGCTGATTTTCGTGGCCTACCAGGCAGACCCGGTAGCGCAGTTTGTGCCTATTCAGAAACGGCTTGAACAACTGGATATGCTTAACACATGGACGGTTCCGGTGGGATCAGCCGTGTTCGCAATTCCTGCCGGGGTACGTGAGGAAGGCGGGTATATCGGCGAAAGCCTCTTCGCCTAGCCGTCCAGAATTTACGTGCATACTTAATAATGCACCATCGCACGCAGCACAGATGAAAAAGAACTATGGCTACTACGTCTTCACAACCGCAGAAAACCGAGGCTGACCCTCAGCGCGCCGCCGTGCGCCCCGGGCTGTCCGCGCCCTGGATTACCGCCTATGTTGGGGTCGGTCTGCTGACTCTGCTGGTCTCGTTAAGGCTAACCCTGGCGAACTCGGGAACCGAGCTTGCCGATGCTGGCGGTTTTGTACGCTGGGCGCTGCCTATTTCCGAGGTTATTCATAATTTCTCGATGGCGACGACCATGGGCGCGCTGATCTTCGCAATGGGTATTATTCCCCGCTATGCAGCCGATGCCGCCGGAACACACCGAGGCAAACGCACCACGAAAAATGCTGTCGAAAAAGAGTACAAGCCATTCGCCGATGTGCTGAACCTTGCCGCCGCCTCCGCCGTGCTGTGGACTCTCGCGGCGCTTGCCGTCTTGATTCTTTCCTATGCAGATATTTCAGGGGCGACCCATTGGGGCTGGCACCGATTACGCCAGTGAGCTCATCAGTTATATCACCACCTTAGATGCGGGCAAAGAAAAAGGTATGACCGTCGTGGTCGCCGCCGTAGTCGCCACCGCCTGTTTTGGGGTGCGCTCGCTCATGGGGCTGTTTTTCATCTTCATGATCTCGCTCGTCGGCATTGCGGATATGGCGCTTTCGGGGCATTCCTCGGGTGGGCAGGACCATATGGGTGCCGTCAACTCCTTGGGACTGCACCTACTGGGGGTGAGTATCTGGTGCGGTGGGCTGATCGCGCTGGCGTTTATCTCGCGCGGTATTTCGGGTAAGGATGCGGGCACCGGCACCATCGTCGAGGCACACCGCGGCGAACACACGGCGGCATCTCGTCGCGTGCCGATGGCTCAGGCGGTACTGCGCCGCTACTCGCTGCTTGCCCTCATCGGGTTCATTCTCGTGCTGCTCTCGGGCATTACGAACGCCGGGGTGCGCATGTCGTCGTGGCGGGATTTAGGCACCGACTACGGCAAGATTGTGCTGCTCAAATTGGGGTTAACGCTTCTGCTTGGGGTAATCGGGGCAGCGCATCGGCTTTATCTGATTCCCGCGCTCTCTGCCGGTAAGATGAGCGGCACGCGTGCCCTGTGGAGCGCCATCTCTGCTGAGCTCGTGATCATGGGGGCAGCCTCCGGACTGGGGGCTTCGCTCTCACGTACACCGCCGCCGGTTCCGGAAACTCTCGCGCCGGATGCCACGCCGGTGCGCATTATCACCTGGTACGATATGCCGCCCGAACCGCATTTTCAGCGTTGGTTCACCGAGTGGCGTTGGGACTGGTTCTGGGTTGCTGTGTTGGGGTATCTGGCGATTGTATATCTGTGGGCGTTCGTGAAAGTACGTCGTGCGGGTGACTCTTGGCCCGTGATGCGCGCCGTCTCCTGGATTTTAGGGCTGCTCGTGCTGAACTACATTACCTCCGGTCCACCCGCCGTATATTCGCGTGTGCTGTTTTCGGTGCATATGTTTGAGCATATGGTGCTCACGATGGTCGTGCCGATTCTGCTCGTATTGGGTGCGCCCGTAACGCTGCTACTTAAGGCGCTGGAACCCCGTCAGGACGGTACGCGAGGCCCACGCGAGTGGATTGTGCGCATAGTACATTCGGGGTGGTCGAAAGTTGTTACACACCCCATTTTTGCCGCCGTCAACTTTGCGGGCTCGATTATTATCGTCTATTTCACGCCGCTTTTCGGGGTGATGTTGCGGTACCATATCGGGCACGAATTCATGATGATTCACTTTACGCTCACAGGGCTATATCTTCATGCTGGTGCTTATCGGCATTGACCCGATTCCGCACCGCCCCGAGTACCCGATGCGTCTGATTATGCTGATTGCAACCCTGGGGTACCACGCCTTCGTCGGCATATCGATCATGAACTCCAAGGCACTCCTGGAAGCTTCTTGGTTCGGCAATTTGGGGCGCACTTGGGGTTTGTCGGCGCTGGACGACCAGAAGATGGGCGGCGCGCTCATGTGGGGTATCGGTGAAATTCCGACCATGATCGTGGCGATCGCGGTGGGCTTCCAATGGTCTATGGCAGATAAGAAACTTGCCGCACGCATTGACCGGCAGGCCGACCGCGACGGGGACGCCGAACTGAATGCCTACAACGAAATGTTTGAGCGCCTGCATGAAGAGGATGCGCGCCACAGCTCCTAAACGACTTTCATTCATTCGCTCTTCCAAGCCCCTCGCGAACGCGGTCAAGCTACCTTCGTAGTTAAGCTTTGCCACCGGTGACCGCGTGTGGTGTACTCGCAGCAAAGCCTTTGAGCCCAGCCGTTACCGAAAGAACTAAAAATAAAGGGCGTAGGGGATCCCCAGAGGGACACCCCTACGCCACATAAGACAGGGTATCGGCAGATGAAGCCGTTCGTTATGACTTGAGCGAGTATTCGATGCCGTCGAGCAGAATGGTCATTTTATGCCGCAGCCACTCTAAGGGATCCGAGGTCACCGAATCCCGCAGAATAGTCCGAATCTCTTGACGCTCGGCGGAAGCACCTGGGTCTTGGAAAGACTGCAGGTCGGTTGAATTGCGCTGCATCTGATGCTGAATTTCTTCACGTCCAGCGCCGGTTTCAGCAATAAACGCATCGCTGTGTTCAACGCTTCGTCTACTGTCGATAACCATATCCAGCAGCATATCGCAGGTGAGAACGGCCTTCTTTGCCGAAAAACCTTGTTTGATGAGAATCACACAAAGCTCTTCGAAAAAGTATGTAGCAATGGGGGGAACGATGCCGCGTGCCACTTCGGTTGCCGCGCCCGGGTATTTCTCAAGGCTGTGCCAGGTATTGAGGGCGTGTGCAGTCAGAACCTCACGCCAGGGACCTTCAAAGGAAGGAACCTCAATACCGGAATAGGCATATTCGAGCCCCATACGTACCAGTTCGTCGCGGTCCGGTGCGTAGCGATATAGGGTGGTTTCCCCTACCCCTAGACGGTCACGAACGGCGGCAAACGTGAGATTGGCAAAGCCTACGTCTAAAACGGTTTTGGCAATCTGCTCACGGGTTAGGCTTGGGGGACGTCCACGGCGGGCTTTGGGTTGGGTCATGGTTGGTTTCCTTGCACGGTGATTGCATATTCATATCTGATAATAGGTCTTTACGAAGCGGAATAAAAATAGCAGTTTGCCCCGGTATCTCAGGGTGAGACAAGAATGAAAATTCTTGTCACCTGATCAAAAAGTCGCAGATGTACTCGCCTCGCAGCGTCGCGAGAGCAAGGTTTGCGGGTCCTTCCCCCGAAAAACCGCCTCAAAAACGGTGTGTAGCACTCGGTGCTGGTTAATAAGTCAAGCCTTGCCTTATTTATTAGTATGGGTTAGCTTAAGATTACGGGCATTGTGTGGTCCGACCATAACTGTGAATGAACACACACCATACTTTTGCGTTATATCGCGGTATATGACGCTTTGAACCTCGTATAGCAATGAAGCGGCAACCCCGCAGAAAGAAGGCGCCCCATGGTACAACGTCAGTTCCCCAAGCCCAGCGAACTCAAAGAATTTATGACGTTCAAGAAGCCCAGCCTGGACTTCGCCGGGAACCGCCTCGAAAGCCCTCACCATCTATGATCTGCGCAAGATCGCCAAACGCCGCACCCCAGCTGCCGCTTTTGACTATACCGATGGCGCCGCCGAAGGCGAGTTCTCTATGAACCGCGCACGCCAGGCCTTCGAGGATATCGAGTTTCACCCCGGCGTGCTCACTGATGTTTCGACCGTAGACACCACTACCGAGGTCTTAGGCGGCACCTCTGCCATGCCTTTCGGTATCGCTCCCACCGGCTTCACCCGCCTGATGCAGACCGAGGGTGAGATCGCTGGCGCCGGTGCAGCAGGTGCCGCGGGCATCCCCTTCACCCTGTCTACTCTAGGCACCACCAGCATTGAGGACGTGCGCGCCGCAGACCCTAACGGTCGCCTCTGGTTCCAGCTGTATGTCATGCGCGAGCGCGAAATCTCCTACGGACTGGTAGAACGCGCCGCCAAAGCAGGATTCGATACGCTCTTCTTCACCGTGGATACACCCGTTGCTGGCTCTCGTTTGCGTGATAAGCGCAATGGTTTCTCCATTCCTCCGCACCTGACGATGAAGACCCTGCTGAACGCGATTCCGCGCCCCTGGTGGTGGTTCGACTTCCTGACCACGCCCAAGCTGGAATTCGCTTCGCTCTCCTCGACCGGCGGCACCGTGGGCGAGCTTCTGGATAACGCGATGGACCCCTCCATCAACTATGAAGACCTGAAGATTATCCGCGAAATGTGGCCCGGCAAGATCGTGATTAAAGGGCGTACAGAACCTCGAAGACTCTAAGAAACTCGCCGATCTGGGCGTAGACGGTATTCTGCTCTCGAACCACGGCGGTCGTCAGCTGGACCGTGCGCCCGTACCCTTCCACCTGCTCCCGGAGGTTGTGCGTGAGGTTGGCAACGATGTTGAGGTGATGGTCGATACCGGCATTATGAACGGTGCCGATATTGTCGCCTCTATGGCTCTGGGCGCAAAGTTCACCCTGATCGGACGCGCCTACCTGTACGGGCTTATGGCCGGTGGCCGCCGCGGCGTGGACCGGACTATCGAGATCCTTTCCGACGAGGTGCGCCGCACCATGAAGCTGCTCCAGGTGCACAACATTGCCGAACTTGAGCCCAAGCACGTAACTCAGCTGCGCCGCCTGCAGCCGATCCCGAAGGCGTAAGCTCTAAACCTGCATAACCTCCCTTTCGCTAGGGGATGATAAAAGGCTCTTGAGGTGAATAAGGCGAAGTTTCTAACTCTTCGTTCATCTCAAGGGCTTTTTAGTATGCGCATGGGGGTAAAACCTGGGGCGATGTCTTCCTCTTCTATGACAAAGTATGACGGCGTATTGCGGAGCGAGGTCATAAACTTTTGTCGCCCGGTGAACACGCCCGCACCGCTGGCATAATAGGGTGAAACGAGCGCACCCTGCTGCTAAGCGGGGCCAGGGCGCGAAACCATAGGGGAGAGAATCGTGAGCGAAACCAGTAACCAGCATTCCGGGCAAGATCATACCGAGCAGAAAACCGTGCGCGTGCGCGCCAGTGAACTAACCGGACGATCCTGGCTCAACACTGGCGAGAAGAAACTGGACCTGCAGGCTCTTCGCGGCAAAATCGTGATTCTCGACTTCTGGACCCTGTGCTGCATAAACTGCCTGCACGTGCTTGACGAGCTGCGCTCCCTCGAAGAAGAATTCTCAGATGTGCTCGTCACCGTGGGTGTGCACAGTCCCAAATTCGAGCATGAGGCAGACCCGGCAGCGCTCGCCGCAGCCGTAGACCGCTACGACATCAAACACCCCGTACTCGACGACCCCGAACTCACCACCTGGCAGGCTTACACCGCCCGCGCCTGGCCCACGCTCGTGGTTATCGACCCCGAAGGGTATATTGTGGCGCATCTTTCCGGGGAAGGACACGTGCAGGGGCTTACCTCACTCGTGCGTGAGCTCGTTGCCGAACATGAGGAAAAAGGTACCCTGCACCGAGGCGACGGCCCCTATGTACCCCGACCCAAAACCGAGGGAACATTCGCTTTCCCTGGGAAAGCTATCGAACTCCCCACAGAGTTCGGACCCAAAAACCTGTTCGGCACCGGCTCACGCACCTACCTGGTGTCCGATACCGCCAGGCACCGCATCCTGCAGGTTGCCGAAGACCTCAACACTGTGCTGGCAACCTACGGCGGGGGAGAGGACGGCGAAAAAGGCTACGTCGACGGAATCGGAACTATCGCACGCTTTAACGAACCGCAAGGGCTCGCCCTGGTACCCGCCGAACTTCGTGAAAAACTCGGGTACGATGTGCTGATCAGCGACACCGTGAATCACCGGCTGCGCTCGCTGAACCTGCGCACGGGCGAGGTTCGTACCCTTGCGGGCAACGGCGTGCAGCGCGTGATCGATGGAGACAACGCCGTCACGGGCAATGCAAACCATATACCCGCGGATGCGCCTGCCACTGCTATAGCCCTTTCGTCCCCGTGGGATGCGGTCTACTCGCGTGAAGCTGGGCAATCGTGATCGCGATGGCTGGCACCCACCAGCTCTTCGGCTACGACCCCGTCTCTGAAACCATCAGTATTTTTGCGGGTGCCGGGGTCGAAGGGCTACAGGACGGTACCGCTGAGGACGCATGGTTTGCCCAACCCTCCGGCATTATCGAGGCGCGTGACGGTAGTCTGTGGGTTGTCTGCTCGGAAACCAGCGGGCTGCGCCACGTAACCTTTACGCGGGATGATCACGGACACCAGAGCGTACAGGTGACCTCTGCTGTAGGGTTGGGTCTGTTCGATTTCGGGTTTGTGGACGGCGACTCGAAGACCTCTCGTATGCAGCATCCGCTGGGACTCGCGGAGCTTCCCGACGGCTCTATCGCGGTGGCAGACACCTATAACGGCGCGATTCGCCGCTGGGATCCTGCCGCGAAGGAACTGAGCACCTTACAGCGCGGACTCGCCGAACCTGCCGACCTCCTGGTGGAGCATAGCCCGGGTGAGGATCCCCGCCTGATAATCGTGGAAACCAATGCGCACCAGCTGGTGCGCGCCGCCATTCCTGCGCAGGCGCAAAAAGTGGACGAAGGCGCGATCACAACCGCCCGGCCCGCCACGAAACTCACCGGCGGAACCCTTGAATTCACCTCGCGGTTTACCGTGCCGACCGGCCAGAAACTCGATACCCGCTGGGGGGACCCGACCCAGCTGAAAATCTCATCCACCCCCGAAAATTTCCTGCTGGACGGTGCCGGTACCTCCCAGGGACTCAGTCGTACCCTCGTGCTCAACCCCGAGATTCAGGAGGCGGTGCTGCACATTACCGCCCGCGCCGCCGCCTGCGACGGTACCCTCGACGGCGATATTCCCGAGCACGCCGCATGCCACCTATACCAGCAGGACTGGGGTATTCCGGTCATCGTCACCGGTGATGCCGCGGATGAGAGCGAACTTGTGCTGGATTTGCGAGGGATTAACTAAGCTAGGGTAAGGACCCTCAGAAGCTCACGTGCACCGCCGTGCCGTTGCTGACGTTCACTGTCGGTTTGATGGTAAATGGAACTTCCTTCTCAAAGGGCTGCCGCTCGCCCGTGTACAGGTCAAGCTGCGTGAAGGATACCTTGACCTTGCCCTGCGCCTGGTCAGCGCTCCATTCGCCATTCGCGGTAACCGTCACGTGTGGATGCGGATACTCCGTGACCGACCAGGTCACCTCGCCATCCACACGCCCGGGGAAAGTGTACTCGAAGGGGCAGCCGCTCGGGTAGAGAGTCTTTTGCTCGGTGCAGGAATTTACGTAATCCTCCACCTGATGCTGCACGGATTCTCGGGCCTGATCGCTCGCCTTCAAATCAAGCTTGACCTGCGAATTTGCGTCCGCTGAGAGTACCTTTTGCGAGTACGGCTGTGCGGTATACACCGTCGAATCATAAGAAATGGAATAGTTTCCGGGGTAGAGCACCGGGAACGTTTGCCTCACCGTCATCAACCGCAACCTTGCGGGTGTTCACGGTCGCCGCCTGTACGCCCTTAATCGAAACCTTCAGCTCGGGCAGCTCGCCGGGTTCAATCTCCCACCGCGGGAAAAGACCCCAGTGATCGCCCACATGATGCAGTCTGAAATCGGTGTGTTCCTGTGCGCCGTCAAGGGTGTAGGAGGCTCGCACCGTCGCACGCTCGCCGTCATCGCTGCTTTCCACTACCTCATAGGTAATATTAGACAGCCCCGAAACCGACTTCTTCAGAACCTCACCATCGAGAAGAGACCCGTCACCCTCAGGCACCCGCGCCCCCAAAATACCGAGCGCATGCGAACCATTACCGTCCTGCAGCGCTCTAAAATACTCCTGAACTTGACCCGTGGGGGTGTACACCAGCCGATTCAGAGCAAAGAGCGCGCCAAAAGCAAGGGTTACCGACACGAAAACGCCGATAACCCAGGTAGCTAGAACCCGTTCCACGGGAGAAAATTTGTGCATGATTACAGCGTACCGCACCGCGCGGGCGCACCTGACACCGGGCAGATTTATGTACCCGCACGAACCCTCAGGTTTGACACTGCGGGGCGAAAATCTTAGCGTCGGGCAGGTGCGACCGCTAAAGTGGTGTGTATGGCAGAACGCGCACACGAAATTCCCGCCAAATATGGCGATGTTCTAGAACTCTTCCACCCCCGCATGCGATCCTACGGCAGGCGCATTGAGGCGGCGCTCCCGGGAACCATCACCCTCGTCGCCGCTATCGCATTCTTAGCGTATAAACGCCCAGCCCTACCGTACCTGGTGCTGGTGCTTATCATCTGTTTTTTCGCGGGTCTAAGTCTGTATTCGGTGCTTAAACCCACGATCGTGGCAATCACCAAAACCCATGTGCTCCGCGCCCGAATTTTTGGCTGGCATGCGGTGGAACGTAAAGATATGGACCACACGATCTTCGTGGAAAAGCTCTACGGCAAGAAAGCACACGGGCAAGACCTCAGCAACGTTGTTGCCAAGCTCAAGTACCGCAGCTTCCCGAGCATGTGGGCGCTGGATAAGCAGGGAAAGTCTCTTCTTCGCCTCGACGGTCGCGTGTGGGATGCCAAGACTATGTCTACGGTGGCCTCGAAACTTTCCGACCAGACCACGGTCTATAAAAAGCGAACGTTCTCGATATTGACCGGCTGCACCACGGTCTGATTACCTTCACCGAACTGCACCCCGGCTGGAAATCCGCCACTATGGCGATTCTCGCAGTACTTATCGTGGCTATATTGGGCGGCGCCGCAATCCTGCCCGAAGACATGGCTCGTTCAATCCACCTGATCCCCTAGAGGCTACGATTCCCGCGTTCTGCACGGGGCGGAAAGAGAAAAAATGCGGTGGTGCGCATCCTACACAAAACCAGGATGCGCACCACCGCTTTTATCAGCCATAAAGCGTGCCGCCTGAGCGCCGCCTACCGCGAAAGAACCGCCACAATAAACTCGGAACCCTCGGCAAACGGACGCAAATCCCAGGAACTAAACGTCGAATCAACATTCAGACCGACCTCGCGCGCATCCTCAAGAAACTGAGCAAACGCATAGTCACGACCGGGACCGGAACCGTACCCAATCACAGCACGCCCACCCGGTGCCAGCACCTTCCGGAAATTCTCCAACACCGGCTTACGGGTTGAACGCGCAAGAAAACCCATCACATTCCCGGCACACACGATCAGCTCAAAACCATCCTCACCGGCATCGGACTCGAATCCGAGAGCCTGCGGCAAATCCACCAAATCAGCCGTAACCCAGGTGGCCTCCGGGCATACGCGGCGCGCCTCATCAATAAGCTCAGGGTCAATATCAACACCGGTCACCCGATGCCCCAGCGCATGCAGCTGCTTACCCACGCGACCGGGGCCGGAACCAGCATCCAGAATCTTTGCCCCTCGCGAGGCCAAAGCATTTACCAGGCGAGACTCACCCGCCATATCCTTACCCTCAGCCTCCATAGCCTTAAAACGGTCGATATACCATTGCGAATGTGCCGGATCGTTCTCTTTCTTGATGAGCCAGAGCGACTTTTCGCGCTCGCCGGGGGTGTTAAAACTCAATGCTGACACCGTATTCTCCTCGGTGGTAGATGAATAGATAGCGTGTGTGCAAACGTAGGGGTATCGTACCGCATACGGGTAAGAACGCGCCTCCTAGGGCATCTGCCCGACGGTATTCTGTTCGCTGTGTTCATCCGGGCCTTCGGCGCCGGTGAATTCCTCAATCAACTGATCCATAACATCGGATACATCGGATGCGCCCCGCACCGGCCCGCCCGCCAACAGTCCGTCAGAGCCCAGTACTACCGCCAGTGGGGTGCCGCGGCCGAAAGCGTGCATAGCCGCAAATTTTGGGTCTATCAGCGGGGTAATGCTCTCGGGCACAGACGCTGTCTTTGCGTTGCTCACACTGCTGAAAACAGGATGCAGCTCAAGCTGCGGCAGTTTGTGCGCCCACTCCGCCAGCTTGTCGAAAATCGACAGACAAGCGCCGCATGTGGGGGAGACGAAGAACAGCACCCGCGCTTTGAGCTCGGCGAGCTCGCGGATCGAAAAATTCTTGCCGTCGAGCGTATGCAGGGTTGCGTACGGAATGGGCATGCGCACGTATTCTTCGCCGTCGCCGCGATCCTCATAGACGGGAAGCAGAAGATGGTTATCATCGCTTTCGCCGAAATCTGGCTCAGCCAATGCCTCGCCGCGCTGTACCGCCCACATGGTGAGGGTAATCAAGGCGGTGCCGAGCACCCAGCCCCAATCGGCAGAGTTGAGGTTGTACAGCTCGTAGATAAGTGCTCGACCTGAGCCCAAAGACGCGGCAAAAACCGTAGCTGCGGCTACGGTCAACGCGATATTGCGGATGAGCGTATAGCGGCTCACGGGTGCGGCGGATTTTGAACCGAAACAATTGCACCCCGCGGTGCGGCCGGTGGCAAGTGCCCGCGCAATAACGATCAGGTAGAACAACATGAGCATCAGAGAGATGCCCGATATTACGGTGAAGAGAGCGCCCGGCGCTGCGAGCATCCCTAATGCCAGAAGCAGTTCGGCCCAGGGGAGTGCGCGCGCAGTGAGCTTCAGCGGAGCAATTTTTTCGAGCCCCAGGTTGAGAATACCCGTGACGGTGCTGGAAGGGTCCTTAGCCTTGGCGAACCCGCTCACCGCCAAGGTGATGGCGATCAGCGCCGTACAGAGAAGAAAAGATACATTCGGAAAAGCAGACATAATTCCTTGAAAATTTGAGTGAGTTTGTGTCTACCACAGATTTTACGCCTGGTGAGGGTCTGCACGGCGGATATGGGGGCGCATCCGGTGGCATAAATTTATGGGGAGAGCAGCACGTTCTTCGTGTTCGGAGTCGGAATAATACCGGGGTAGAATAGCTCATGAAGGTGTTAGGTGACTGGCAGAGCCAGCGCCGGATGCCCAGGCTGTGCGCCGGGTTGCGCCTTCGTCACCGTGATAAAAAATAGGGAGTTAAGTGTATGCCTATCGCGTTGCCTGAGCCCGTGTCTTTAGCTGTTGAAGCACTCGACCTTGAGGTCGCTATTACCGCAGCAGAAACCCAGGATGCGACTGCAGAGTTACCGCATGAAGAACTTTTTGACGTAAGCACCGAAGATGGTGTGATCCAGATTGTTCAGCGGGAACGCTACTGGAAATCCAAGTTTCGCCAAGCGCACCTCGTTTTTATCCTTTGGGGGACCGAAGATCGTTATCAGCCTTCCTCACGATTCTTTTCTTGACGTTCTGCGGGTTCAGACAAACTCAACATGCCGCCTAGAAGGGGTGCGCACCACGCACGCAGATTTGGCGGCGACTACGGGCACTATTCGCTGTTTGAACGCATCGTTTACGCATGCGAAGGTGACCGCGAAATCTTCGTCCGTGAAGATGGTAGACAGTACGGTTGCTGAAGATGCGACTCTCACGGTCACGGGCGGCTCGGTGACAACGACCGGGACTTTCACCGAGATGCCGGGGTACCGTATCGAGGATGTTTCGGGCAAGGTGCAGATTTTGGATCAGCCGTGCGAACCGGGCGACTCACACAATGCGAAGGGTCAGCCCAGCGTGTTTATCAACTGCATCGGCGGGTCCGTGACTCTGGCGTAGGCGCTGTACGCTTCTTTGCCGGGTCTCTTCCCGGTCGCATAAAAGGCTCTTTATTCCACTAAAGCGGGTTTTCTGCCGTTTTGTAGGAATAAAGAGCCTTTTTAGCATCTATCCATATGGCATGATGCTCAGCCGTAGAACGTTAACCGACGTACTGGTTGATTTCGTTCTGGAGAGCCATGATGGTCTGGGAGGGACCGTCGAGGCGAGCATCTGGGGAGATCCCATAATGCTGTTGAAGAGTTCGAATAGTCTTACCATTCATCGTTGAAGTGGCTCCAGAGCCACGACGGAGCTTTAACCAGGTTTGCATTGCCAAAATAGTGGGTGACCCATGGTAATCTTCTACCCATTCCCATCCGCCCACAATTCCTGGACAACGAGCAGCTTCACGAGCGGGTTGTGAACTAATGACCCCATCAACGACAAGACCAGCACCCCTGACGGCGTTCATGAAACGCTGCAGTCCTGCGCTGGTTTCTTCGCCCCACCAGCCGTCGGCGGAGATAGCGTTGGCTGAGGTTGCGGTCACGAGGGTGGAGCCGAAGGCGAGTACGCCTGCTGCGGGAACTCCTATGGCACCTGCCTTGAGGAGCTTGCGGCGGGAAAGGTTAGTGTTTTCGAGGGACATAAAAATATCCTTTCATCGGTGATGCAGATTAGCCCTGCATTTTCACTGTAAAAGGATTCATCGACAAATATCAAGCCTAACTTTATTCTTCTATAAAGTTAAATAAAAACTTTTTAAATTTTTTCTGGGTATATTCATGAGCGAAATATTATTATATACGAATAAAATTTTTAAGCATTTTAAATGATAGTGAAATACGTTTATTTAATGAATGATGTACGAAAAATAAAATATTATGTCCCGGTGGTGTTATAGTCCTTGAACTCGTCTATTGCGGATCGATACTCTAAAGAGACCGCATGAGAACGCAGGGAGAGATAACGATGAAAGCCAGTTTTATCACCGGAATCCGAAGCGCTGAAATGCACGAGATCGAAGATGTGCAGCCCCAACACCCCGATGAGACCCTCATTCGAGTTGCCTATGCGGGCATCTGCGGGACCGATCTTGAGCTGTACGACGGCACCTCAAACTATCTGCGGCGCGGTCTGACCGAGTATCCGCACCATTACGGGCATGAGTGGGTAGGCGTGATCGAAACCCCGCCGCAGACTGCCCACGGCACTCAGCTGAAACCCGGTGCGGTGGTCACCGGAAGCACCATGATTCCCTGCCTGATATGCAATTTCTGTCAGTGCGGGCGGCGGAACCTCTGCACAAACCTGCGCGAAGTTGGTCTTTATGAGCACGGTGGGGCGGCGGCGCAAAAGCTTGTGATGCCAGCGCACGTGCTGACCGTCATTGACGACGGTTCGGGTGCAGAGCCGCATCCCGAATATATTCTGATCGAACCTCTTGTGACGGTTTTAGAAGGTCTAGTGAAAGCCACCCCGGAACCTGGCGATAGGGTACTCGTGCTGGGTGGTGGCACGATCGGCACCCTCGCGGCGCTGGTGCTGGGGCAGTACCCCATTGAGGTTGCGGTGGTTGATCCCTCGCAGCCCGTGCATCTTGCCGAGCTTGGGATTACGGCCTATAAAACGGTGGACGCGCTCCCTGCCGGAGACTGGGATGCCGTATGGGAGTGCTCCGGTTCCGCAGCGGCGCTACAGGCTACGCCGTCTCTGCTGAGGAATGGGGGTGCGGCGGTATTGATTGGTTTCCCGCCTGCGCAGACCGATCTTGATGCCTCGGAGTTTGCCCTGCGGGGGGCAGTGCCTGGTGGGTGTGCGCCACGGCATCGACCACTATGCGGCTGCCGCGCAGTTCGTGCGGGAGCACCGGGATGAGCTGGGCACACTGATCGACCGCAGCTACAGCCTCGACGATGCGCAGGCCGCCTTCGAGCGATTGGAAGCAGGGGAACGGGAGCGCCCCAAGGTGATGTTGAGTATCGATAAATAGTCCCCTAATTTTTCGCCAGAAAAAGGCTCTTTATTTCAATAAAGCGGATTTTCTAATGCTTTATTGAAATAAAGAGCCTTTTTTGGGTACCGAACCTAACAGCCGGTGCCTGGTGCGGCTTGGGGATTAGTTAATTTACCCAACCCACTGGTTGATTTCGTTCTGTAGAGCCATGATGGTCTGGGATGGACCGTCGAGCGAGCCATCTACGGAGACACCGTAGTGCTTCTGAAGCGAAGCAATGTCAGTCGGAGAAAACTTGCCGTCTTCTGTAGCCTTGTTGCCCAGCCATTTATGCATGTAGGTTATAGTGGGTGAACCCGTGGCCTGGTAGTAGGAACCCATTCCCAACCACCGACGATTCCAGGGCACCAGGTCTGCATAGCTGCATCCTGACCACTGATAACCCCATCGACAACGAGGTTTGCACCCATAACTGTGTTCATGAAGCGCTGGAACCCGGCTGAGGTTTCGGAGCCCCACCAGCCGTCGGCGGAGATGGCGTTGGCGGAGGTTGCGGTTACGAGGGTGGAGCCGAAGGCGAGTACGCCTGCTGCGGGGACGCCCAGTGCACCGGCGCGCAGAAGGTTACGGCGGGAAAGGCTAGTGTTTTCAAGAGACATAAAAATATCCTTTCATCGGTGATGCAGCTTAGCCCTGCATTCCCACCTTAAAATTAATTGTCGGAGGATATCAACCATAATTTTTCCAAAGATATTTGTTTATACTTGCAAAAAAGACTCTTTATTCCACTAAAGCATGAAAATCCGCTTTAGTAGAATAAAGAGTCTTCTTTTTATCGACTCCCAGTAGTCGACCGTTATATGGCTAGAAGGTGTTAACCGACGTACTGGTTAATTTCGTTCTGCAGGGCCATGATGGTTTGGGAGGGACCGTCGAGGCGACCGTCCTGCGTGATTCCGTAGTGTTCCTGTAGGTTTTTGATCCCAGGAGTGGTGATTGTGCCAAAAAGCGTCGCCCCCTGAAGGCCTGTACCGTCCCTCCAGAGTGGAGAGTTATAAGGTAAGTGTTTCAGCCATGCGTTCATAGCTTGGATGGTTGGGGAGCCTGCTGCACCGTCTACCCATTCCCAACCACCGACGATTCCGGGACAGGAAGGTGCCATGCTCGAAGGTTGGGAGCTGATAACCCCATCAACAGTGAGACTAGCGCTTACGACGGCATTCATGAACCGCTGCAGTCCTGCGCTGGTTTCTTCGCCCCACCAGCCGTCGGCGGAGATGGCGTTGGCGGAGGTTGCGGTTACGAGGGTGGAGCCGAAGGCGAGTACGCCTGCTGCGGGGACGCCCAGTGCACCGGCGCGCAGAAGGTTACGGCGGGAAAGGCTAGTGTTTTCAAGAGACATAAAAATATCCTTTCATCGGTGATGCAGCTTAGTTCTGCATTTCCACCCTAAAATTAATTATCTAAGAATTGCAACCATAGTTTTATTCCACTAAAGCATGCATGAAAGCTATATATAATTTATTCAATATTGTTATATACTTAAAAGGTTTTTGATGGTAAATAAATTAGGATTACTGATTATTTGCTTTGAAAAGTATTTTTAGCAAAAGAAAATATAAACACTAAATTCCAATCAGCGTTATATTGTGTTCTTCCGCAACCGCGCTCCAATCCTTCATAAACTTCGCTGCGCGTGCCCCGGACTTACAAAACACGCCCACGTGCTCCCCGGCGAGCGGTTTCAACATGGCGCGCACTGCATCCTCGGTAGCTGCAGACAGCGGAAGGTGCAGGGAATTCGGGTACTTCACCTGGGTTTCGCGTTCGCTCTGCTCGCGCACATCCAGCAGAATCTTCGGCAGTTTGTAGGCGCTCAAATCCGTCACGGGCACCCGCTCCGGCTCGGGGGAGAGCGCAAAGTTCTGGAAGGTGCCGCTCAATGCCTCGTAGGTGAGCAGCCGCCCCTCAAGCGTCGGCAGCCCCGCCAGGAACTTGAGTGTTTCCGTCGCCATGAGCGATCCGATAACCGCCGTGGTAGCGCCCAGCACCCCGGCCTCGGCGCAAGATTCCAGCGTCTTTGGGGTTGTGGGGAACAGATCGCGCAGATGTGCCGACCCCGTGCGGAAGACGCTCACGCTGCCCTGATACCGCAGCACCGACCCCCACACCAGCGGAATACCGGTTATCTCGGCGGCATCGGCAATCAAATATTTAGTCGCAAAGGTATCGGTACAATCGACGATCACCGCAGGGTTCTCCTCGGAGAACAGGTCAAGAATCCAGGATGCTTCTAGGTACCGCCGATACACCGTCACACTCAGCGCCGGGGCAATCTCGCGGGCACGATGCGCGGCAACCTCAGCCTTCGCCCGACCGCAATCGGCGAGACCGAACAACGGCTGGCGCTGCAGATTCGACAGCTCAATCACATCGTGATCGACGAGCGCAATCGACCCGACCCCGGCGGCGGCGAGCGCCTGCACCACGGGGCACCCCAGGCCGCCCGCACCAATAACGAGCACATGCGCATTGGCAACCGCCTGCTGGTCGAAACCGGGCAGACGGTCTTGCCGCGATATACGCTCTGCTTCGAGGGCTTGTGCCTGCGCGGGGTTCTTTGGAGCTAGAATCTGCGGCGTATTAGGTACCGAGCGGTGTCCGTGCGAGGTCACATCCATGACACCAGACCTTCCGCCGGGGAGGAAGCCTTCGCGTGCTCGCGCTGAGGAATCCTGCCCGCGCCTCGCGCCAGATAGCCTGCCTCAACAGCGGCTTTCATAGCTTGCGCCATCGCCACCGGATCCTGCGCACGGTTGACCGCCGAGGCCAACAGCACACCCGAGCAGCCCAGTTCCATAGCAAACGCGGCGTCCGATGCGGTGCCAACCCCCGCATCCAGCAGCACCGGAACCGTGGCGCGGGAGCAAATCAGCTCAATATTGTGCGGGTTCAAAATGCCCAGCCCCGTGCCGATGGGTGAGCCGAGCGGCATGACCGCCGCGACTCCCACATCCTCTAAACGTTTGGCGATCACCGGGTCATCAGAGGTGTACGCCATGACCGTGAACCCTTCCGCCACCAGCGTTTCGCAGGCGGTCACGGTCTCGCACACATCCGGCAGCAGGGTATCTTCATCGCTAATCACCTCAACCTTAACCCAGTTCGTGCCCAGGGCTTCGCGTGCGAGCCGGGCGGTGATAATAGTGTCGCGCGCGGTGCGGCACCCCGCCGTATTGGGCAGAGGCGCAATATTTAGCCTGGTCAGAAGCGGAAAAATAGGGGTGCCTGAGGCGTGCCTGCGCATCGCGACCGTGGTTATTTCGGTGCCGGATGCGACCAGCGCCTTTCGAGCAGGTCCATGCTGGTGGCGCCCCCGGAACCCATAATGAGCCGGGATGAGAACTCTTTCTCAGCAATAATCATGGCCTCTACCCGCCTTGAACTGCAGTCAGCGCATCGACCCTAGCGCCCTCGGGAACTTCGGTACTCGCCCACCGTGAACGCGGCACCACGGCACCATCGAGTGCGACAGCGACCCCCTGATCGGTGCCCGCCTGCTGAAGAATCAGCGCCTCAAGATTCGTGGTCGAAATGTCTAATAGTTCGCCGTTATAGGTTATTTTCATGGATTATTCCTCTCGTTGTTAGTGCACAAACTGGCGGTATGTTGTAGCAAAATCGCGTATCAGTGCTCAAACCTCTTCGGCGAGCAGGGCGCAAACTCCGGCGGAATATCCCCGCCCAAAAACACCTCCGCACCGGCTTTCCCAGCGAGAGCCGCCAGTAAAATTCCGTGCCGAAAATACCCGTTCGAGATCAGCTGCCGCCGCCCGGTCGCCGTTATGCAATAGCCAAAGATCGGCAGATCATCCGGGGTTCCGGGTCGCACCCCCACATTCGCCTCAATGAGCTCGCATTCTTCCACCGCAGGAACCACCCGAATCGCATCTTTGAGCAGCTGATACACGCCGTCCACACCGGGGCGTGTGCGCGTGTCCTCGCGGCTTGTCGCACCGATACACACCTCACCGCCAGGCCGTGGAATCACATAAACGGGCCGCCCATTCGCGAACCCGCGCACCACATGCTCCACCAGCGGATGCGGCGCCTGCAAACGCAGAATATCGCCATAAACCGGCCGCAGCGGATACTGCCCCGCCGCGCCCAAACCGGTACACACAATATCCCCAAAATCCGGGCCAGTCACGCGCTCACGCACAAACTCGACCCCGCGCGCCCTCAACGCCATCACGAGAGCCTGCAAAACAGCCGAGGTGCCACCTGATGATCGCCCTCAATCAACGCCGCACCCGCCAAATCCGGGGCAAGCGCAGGTTCCAGGGCACGAGCCCGGCTCACAGGAATCGCCTCGGTACTGCGGTTGAGCGAATGGTAATACTCAGAAACATCGCGCAGATGCGCCGCATCCGCACGGTCAGTCGCCACCACCAACGTGCCGGTCGTATCGTAGCCGGTGGGCGCATCCGTCACCGCGGCGAGCCTGCGCATGAGCGAAGGGTACGAATTCGCGCTGGAAACCATGAGCGGGAAAAGCGCTTCCTGCTGAAACTGCACTTCGGCAATAGGTGCGAGCATTCCGCCCGCAAAATAGCTAGCGCCCGTACCGCACTCGCCGGGGGTTGGGTCATAGACGCGCACCCGCTGGCCGCGTTCGGTAAGCTCAAAGGCGGTTATCAGCCCAATAATTCCACCACCCACCACGGTAATAACCTCTGCCATGATTATGCCTGCAACTCCGGGTTTTCCACGAAGGCACGCGCCATTGCAACCCCGGCAACCCCTGTTTTACGGATGCTCGGGCAGTCTTGCGGCCAAATATCGCCGATAGCGACCACCGGAACCTTCGAGAGCTCGGCAAGTTCACGCAGCCCTTCAACCCCCAGTGGCGGACGGTTTGAGGCTTTGGTTGGGGAGGGGCGGAACGGCCCGGCACCTATGTAGTCGATCAGGTGCGCAACGGTGTTAGCGCGCTCAACAAGCTCGCGAGTGCCGGTGGTGAGACCAATAATGGCGTGTTCGCCCAGCAGGCGGCGGGCATCGGCGACGGGCAGATCGTCTTGACCGATATGTACCCCGTCGATGCGCACCCCGCGAGCACGCAGGGCAAGGGCAACATCCACTCGGTCGTCGATGAGTATTTTCTGGTGGGGAAGTGCGGTGCGCGCAATCTCTTCGGCAAGGGCATACAGGTCGCGGGCGCTGATGGGCTTGGAACGCACCTGTATGCAGGTGGCATGCCGTGCCCGCCGCACCGTTTCGACGGGGTTTTTGCCGGTGACCAGATACAGTGAAAGGTCTAAGGGTGTGGCGGTTTCGGCGGTGCTGTTGGGTGTCATGGGACCACGATTCGACTGTGAAAGTAGTACTTCCTGCGTGCTCACACGGGTGTTGCAGTGATGGTGCGACGGTGCGGCACACGCAGATGTTTCCCACTCAGGCTAGCACACAACCTTTATCGTGGTTCTTGGCGGCGTTTTTATTGCTTTGACATGCTGCCTGAATCCGCGAGCAGGTAGTTTTTGACCGAAAAGGTAGGAAAATACTACCTGCTCGGCCAAAAACCACCTGCTCGTGGGGCTAGCTGAGGAAAATAAAAAAGCCCTGGCAAATACCAGAACTTTTGAGAGCGGCTGACGGGCTGGAGGGTGCGGATTCCGAGCGAGCGAGGTACCAAATCCGCGCCTGGAAGCGATTCCCGTCTAAAATTGGGCACACGAAAACCCCTAACAAAATGCTAGGGGTTTATGCGAGCGGCTGACGGGAATCGAACCCGCGTATCAGGCTTGGGAAGCGTGCGCTCTACCATTGAGCTACAGCCGCGCATCCGTGAACGGACTTAACCTAGTGTAGCGTGTGCTGCCCCGGTTCGCACACTTTGCCGCAGATTTTTATTTTTGACTTGTCGGCTGTTCTTTTTGAGCAATGGTGAAGTATGGAGTCTAGAGTCGGTATCCTTAGAGTGTGCTTATTTCAGACCGCGATATTCGACGAGAAATTGCTGACGGCCGTATCGTACTTGAGCCGTTTGACGATTCGATGATTCAGCCGGCGAGCGTCGATGTGCGCATCGACCGCTTTTTCCGTCTGTTTGACAACCATAAGTACCCGCATATTGACCCGTCGCAGGAGCAGGAGGAACTGACTCGCCTGGTGGAAGTTGCCCCCGACGAGCCTTTTATTCTGCATCCGGGCGAGTTTCGTGCTCGGTTCCACCTACGAACAGGTGACCCTGCCTGCGGATGTGGCGGCTCGCCTGGAAGGTAAGTCTTCACTCGGGCGTTTGGGGCTTTTGACCCACTCAACCGCAGGGTTCATTGACCCCGGTTTTTCAGGGCACGTGACCCTGGAACTGTCTAATATGGCGACCCTGCCGGTTATGCTGTGGCCCGGGTCTAAGGTCGGTCAGCTGTGTTTCTTCCGGCTCACAAGCGAGACTGAGCATCCGTATGGTTCCGGCGCATACGGAAACCGCTACCAGGGGCAGCGCGGGCCGACCGCATCGCGCAGCTACCTGAACTTTCACCGTACAGAGATCCCCGTTGAGAAATCTGGCGACTAGTCGCCGTCCGCATGATTTTTTCAAGGAGATACCTTGTCGTTCAAGACAATGGCTTTGAGCCCTGCCGGTGCCGATCTGAAGGTTATTTTTGGTCCCGGTGTTCCCGATGCGCTGCGCGAGCAGATCGTACAGACCTGGGGGAGTCTATCCCCGCGCCTCTTCGATAGTGTGCATGATGCCCTTGAGGCAACCCAGTCTGTGGCGCACGCTATTGTGCTCACGGACGGGAGTGTGAATCTGTTTGACGAGCACCCCGACCTGGTGAACCCGTTCGGGATTCTGCAGATTCTTAATATTCAGAACGAGAAACAGGCGTTGGAGACCCTGACGTCTAATCTGACGGTTGCGATGATTCAGCAGTTGGCGGGTAAGCGTACTATGCTGCATGCCGCCGCCATTGGCGACCCCGCTACAAAGCGCGCGCTGGTGCTGGTGGGTGCTTCGGGGCGAGGGAAGACGACTGCCGCGCAGTATCTGGGGAAGAAGTTCACCTATCTGACGGACGAAACCACGATCGTGGGCGCCGACCGCGAGATTTACCCCTACCCAAAGCCGCTGTCGCTGGTAGTCTCTGATGACGAGCCGAAGGAACAGCGCAACCCTGTGGAGCTGGGTCTGAACGCGGCGGACTGTGAGGATACGAGCTATACAGCCGCTCGCGTCGTCATGGTGGGGCGCACCGATGAGCCCACGAAACCCTATCTTGAGCGTGTGAGCCTGGGGGATGCGCTCATGTCGATTGCCGAGCAGACCTCCGGCGTGGCGCTCAACCCCGAGGGTGTGCTCTCGATTATTCGCCTGTTTGAGCAGTGCGGCGGCGTATGGCGGCTGGTGTATTCCGAGGTTGAAGATATTGAGCCGCTCGTGCGTGAACTTCTCGCCGAGAATGCTGTGCTCCCGAACTCCGAGAGAGTGGATGAGTACGAGACCTTTGAGGTGCCCGACCGCTTGCCGAACGTATACCCTAACGGTACGCAGGTTCTTCAGCGCATGTTCGGTACCGTCGGGTACCTGGTGGATGGAGAAAGATTCCTGCTGCATCACGGAGATTCACTGGATGAGCTTTCCGCATTCGCGGCAGAATGTTGGATTAACGCCGCTCACGAACTGACGGTTCGGGAGCACTACGAGGTTATGCGTGAGTTGTTTGAGGGGCTGCCCGAGGATGCGCATCGCCAGGTTGTTGAGCAGCTGTCCGAAAGCGGCATACTCACGATGCGCACCGTAGACGACCCGCTGTATACCGAAGAAGACTCGAACTAAACAAACCCAATAAATACGCGAGCAGATAGCAATCCGCTATCTGCTCGCGGGGTAAGACTCGTAGGTCAAGGGGATGAGTAAAGAACTACCGCTGCGCCGCCTTGGCCGCTTTCTTTTCGGCGCGGCGTGCCTTACGCAGGTGAAGCGCCTGTGGCGATTCTAACGGCAGAGTCATGAGCAGACCCGCCAACACCACGATCATAATGCCGACAATACCCCACACCTGGGCGTTGAAAATCGTGACAAACAGCCCGAACAGCATGGGTGCCAAGAAGCTGGTTGCACGCCCGGTCGTCGAATACAGCCCGAAGAGCTCACCTTCCGTACCGGGATCGGCGATGCGCGCCAAGAAGGTACGCGACGAGGACTGCGCGGGCCCCACGAAGAGGGCGAGAATGAGTGCGCAAATCCAGAAGGTCATGGGGTAGGGGAACAAGAGTAGGGGTACGGCTGCGATCAGGATGGCCACCAGCGAGAAAATAATAATCTTTTTGGGCCCCAGATAGTCATCCAGGTACCCGCCCAGCACTGCGCCTACGGCGGCAACACCGTTGGCGGCAACACCGAAAAATAATGACATCCGAGGTGCTGAACCCGAAGGAACCCAGCCGCCAGCACGCCGCCGAAGGTGAAGATACCGGCTAAACCATCGCGGAAGATAGCGCTGGCACACAGGAAATAAAGGGTTTGCGGTGCCGTGGTGCGCAGCCGCATAATGGTGCGCCACAGCTCCTTGTAGGCTGCAAAAAGACCGCCTTGGCGTGCCGGAGAAAGCCTGGCTAGGCCGCGTTCTAAGAACCTGAGTTCACCTGTGGGAAGGACCTCCGGGAGCACCCGTTCGCGGCGGCGCATCCGAATTAGCAAAGGCGTGCAGAAGATCAGGCACCACAGGGCGGAAAACAGCGCCACTGCGCGAATATTGAAGGCGTTGTCGGTGCTCAGGTGCAGCCCGTTAGGCTCAAGTACGAAGCCCCACAACACGATAATTAGGGCCACTAGGCCGCCCACATACCCCGCCGACCAGCCGATCCCCGAGATTTTACCGATATTATTCGGGGTTGAAATGCGTGGAAGTATAGCGTTGTAATTCACGACCGCAAATTCGCTGAATACGCTCGCCGCAGATACGAGAATCACGCCCAGCCACAGATGCGCTTCATCGGGAAATACGAAAAAACACAGTCCAGAGAACGCCACCAGAGAAAGCGTATTAACACCTAACCAGAAAATACCTTTACCGGATTTATCGGCGCGCTGGCCCGAAACCGGAGCGAAAAAGGCAATACAGAACCCGGCAACGGTCAATCCCAGTGACAGTGCCGCCGATGCATCCTCGGTTGAGCCGAAGTAAGAGCTGGTGAGATAGACCGTAAAAATGAAGGTCATCATGATGGTGTCGAAGCTCGACGAGCCGACATCCCACAGCACCCAAGAGGCAACCGAACGGCGGCTGGTACTGTGGTCGGGAATGCGTCTAGTCATAACGGATGTGTTCACTTTCGTGTAAGACGCAGCTAGGCGCCCTCAATCTGGTGCTGGTTTCGTAGCTTACCCCGGCGACACTGCCGTAGGCATCGCCTCCCAGCGTGCCGAGCGCCGTGTTCTTTTCTGAGCAGGAACATGATCAGCACATCGGAAAGGATGCGCACACCGCTGCAGCGTGAAGGCTGCGGGGGCGGCGCATCCACCCAAATTACACCGTGAAATTATGAGAAGAAACGGCGCTGCGCGCGGGCAATACCGACGCTTACCAGGGCACCCACTACGGAGGTGATGACGGTCCACACAATAACATTGCGCAGGGTGTCTTCGGACTCGGGGCCGATGGTGGGAGGTTCGTTACCGGTCACACGCTTCCATGCTGCGCCAAGACCTTTGCTTGTCAGGGCGGCGGCGGCCATATTGGCACCGGTGATAGCAATCTTTGCTACGGGGTTCATATCTTCTCCTCAAAAATCAGAAGTGACTATCCCTAGCCTATCGGCTTTACGGCTCAGATGCAGAGAACATGACCTGTTTTAACGCGCGCATACACGAAAAAAATCGGGGTAAAAAAACTCTAGAACGTGAGAAAAAAAGCACAGTATTGCGGGTCTGAAAGGCGTATACCAGCGGCAAATCAAGGAATCATATTACCGACCCTGCCGCACGTTCTTGTCATAAACCGATTCAAAAAAACTCAACGAACTCACAGAAAATGATTCATACAGCATAGAATGTAAACGTTTATAAGCTTCGAACTCTCGAAGCAACACGACAGGGGAGCGCCGCAGACGGGCGCTGAGAGTGCAACGCAGACCCTCGAACCTGATCCGGTTAGTACCGGCGTAGGGAGTCGAAATATGTTTTCTCAACACCCCACCCGCAACGGGTGTGGATGTTCCCCTTCCAATCATGGGAGGAAAATATGTCTCAAAAATCTCGCCTCAGCTGGCGGGTCAATGAAATCGTCATCGTCTCTGTGGTCGCCGCCGCCTGCGCGGTAATCTTCTGGATCTGGGATATTGCCGTAGACCCCGCCACTAAAACGCTCTTCGCGGCGGTTCCCGAATACCGACCCATCGTCGCCGGTATGTGGCTGCTCGCCGGTGTGCTCGGCGGGTACCTTATCCGCAAGCCCGGTGCCGCGCTCTACTGCGAAATCGTCGCCGCCGTCATCTCCGTATTCCTCACCGGAGGCGCCTGGAGCCAATCAATCCTCATCGCCGGATTCTTCCAGGGAATTGGCGCTGAAATCGCTTTCGCCGTGTTCGGGTACCGCGTCTGGAACCTCAGCACAGCAGCCTTCGCGGGCGCACTGAGCGGGCTCTTCATGGGTGTCAACGAAATCATCATCTACTACCCAGACATGGAAATCTTCAAAGCCGTCATCTACGTGGTATGCGCGGTCGTCTCAGGGATTGCGCTCGCCGGGGTGCTTTCCTGGGGACTCACGAAAGCGCTCGCTAAAACCGGGGTACTCGCCTCGCTAGCCTCCGGCGTGCAGGCACGTACCGCACGCGGATAACGGGCAGGCGGCGTATGTCACAGCCTATCTCAACGCTCAGACCCTCAAACACGGAACATCCTGAACCATCCGCAACCCAGGGTGCAACCATGACCGAACCCCACAGTACCGCCCCCGATGCGCCCGCCCGCGGTGCCGCAATCGACCTTCACAACTTCGGTTGGCACCACCCCGGGCGCGAAAAACCCGCGTTCTCGAACGTGAACCTGCGCATCGAACCCGGGCAGAAAGTACTGCTGCTGGGGCCCTCCGGCGCAGGAAAATCAACGCTCCTGCACGCTATCGCCGGGGTGCTGCACGATCACGACGGGCAGAGCCAAAGCGGCAGCGCGCGCATCGACGGCGTAGCCTCCGAAGACGCACGCGGACTCATCGGGCTCATGCAGCAAGACCCCGAATCATCGGTCGTGCTCGCCCGCGTAGGCGATGACGTAGCCTTCGGCCCCGAAAACCTCGCGGTCGCACGCGAAGAAATCTGGGCGCGCGTTGATGATGCGCTCGCCGCCGTCGGTCTCGACTACCTGCCGCACGAGCATCCCACGAATGCGCTTTCGGGCGGGCAGAAACAACGCCTGGGCCTCGCCGGAATCCTGGCGATGCACCCGCGCGCCATTCTGCTGGACGAACCCACCGCGAACCTCGACCCCGAAGGCGTTCAACAGGTGCGCGATGCTGTGGTGCAGGCGGTCACGGCAACCGGTGCCACCCTGATCGTCGTCGAACACCGGGTGGGCGTGTGGGCGCAGCATATGGACCGCGTCATCGTGCTCGGTGCCGATGGAGGCATCACCCACGACGGCGCGCCCGAAACCGTGCTCGCCCAAGCCCGCGAAGCCCTCATCGCCAACGGCGTGTGGGTGCCCGGGTATGTTCCCGAACCCGCCGCCGCGGTGGTACCGAGCGGGCGCATACTCCTGAGCACCGAAAACCTTGCGATTACGCGGGAATTTCCGAGCAAAAAACAGTTACGGGCACGCCGACGACAGCTCAAAACCATGCCGGAACCCGCACCCGTGCCCCTGGATATTCCCGCCCTGCGCGGGGGCATTAACCTGAGCATTCGAGAAGGCGAGCACCTGAGTATCCTCGGCCCCAACGGCGCCGGAAAATCAACCCTCGCACTCACTCTCGCCGGGCTCCTCTACGCCCCCAACGGAACCCTGCACGCGCACGAAGCACTGCGCGAGTTCGACCAAAACCCAACGACAGAAAGCCCCCTTACCCGCGAGAAAACAGCCGCCAGCTGGGATATTCCCTCCTGGAGTCCCGCCCAGCTGCTGGGGCGCATCGGCTACGTTTTCCAAGAACCCGAATACCAATTCGTGCGCGGCAGCGTGCGCGAAGAACTCGAACTCGGGCCCGCGCCGCCTCGCCGCCCTGCGCCGCGAAAAAATTGATGAGGATGCGCTCGCCGCCGCCACCGCATCCCTCGCCGAACGCTTGCGTTTAGACGGGCTCTTAGACGCCAACCCGTTCACGCTTTCGGGCGGGCAAAAACGCCGACTGTCGGTCGCATCCGCTTTGGCGACGGCGCCGCGCGTGCTGATTCTTGACGAACCGACCTTCGGGCAGGATGCGAGCACCTGGGGCGAACTGGTGCGCTTGATTCGCGGGCTTCTTGCTGAGGGGGTTGCGGTGATCTCGGTGACTCACGACCTCGAATTTACGGCGGCTTTGGGCGGGCGGAGCATCACGCTTGAAAGCTTGCCGCATGAGCCCGCAGACCGGAGTCTTCAGGAAGGGAAGTAGCGCATGAATACCGATTTTTTCGGGCCGAGTGCCGAACGCAACAGCTGGTTTGGCGGGCTTAACGCGGGTGTCAAATTAGTGGTTGCGGGCGTGCTGGTTCTTGCGGCAATCCTCATTCAAGACCCGATAACCGCGGGTATCATCTTTGGGCTGGAACTGCTGGGGTTTATTGCGGTCGGGTTTCGACCGGTAAACCTGCTGGCGCGCAGCTGGCCTATCCTGATCGCGGTGCTGACCACTGGCTGGAGCGTGGCGATCCTTGTTAATAAAACCGGTGCCGTCCTGCTCGATTTTGGGCTGAACACCATCACGGAAGGGTCGCTCGCGGCGGCGTTTTCGATGATGATTCGTTCCCTGGCGATGATTCTGCCGACCTTCGCATTTGTGCTCTCAACAGACCCAACCGACCTGGGTGATTCGCTTGCCCAAACTTTCCGCCTGCCCGCCCGTTTCGTGCTTGCCGCGTTGGCGGCGTTACGCCTTGTCGGCATCCTATTTGGGGAGTGGAATACGCTGGGGCAGGCACGGCGTGCACGTGGGCTGGGTGCGGGTCAGGGCCCGCTCGGGCGCATCAAAACCGGTGCAGGGCAGGCCTTCGCGCTCATGGTACAGGCAATTCGCCGCGGTTCGCGCCTTGCGGTCACAATGGAGGCGCGTGGTTTCGGTACCGGCAAACGTTCCTGGGCGCGCGTGCCCGCCTATTCCCGGCGTGATGCGTATGTTGCGGTTGCCGCCGCCGTGATCGTTGCGTGCGCCTACGGGGTTTCGCTGGGACTAGGAACCTTGCGTTTCTTGTGGCAGTAGCCGCACTGAAGTTGCCGCTAGGTACTCCGGGCCTGAAAACCGGGGTAAAGGCGCGGCGCAAGTATCAGCCTTGCGCCGCTAACCCTGCACCTTAGCCCTGTGCTAGGTATTCCAAGAACCGGTGCGTGAGTTGCGCATCGTGCGCTAACGCCGTACCGTTCAGATGCGTGACCGGGGCGAGCAGACGCACCGAGGAGGCGAGCCACACCCCATCTGACTCGAAAAGATCCTGCGGGTACAGCGGACCGTAGCCCAGTTCCCAGCCGTCGCGCCGCGCCGCCTCAAAAATAGCGCCTTGTGTGGTACCGGGCAGGATTCCGTGGTTCGGTTCGGGGGTGTACAGCGTCTTTACGCCGTTTTCGACACGCGCCATCAGCACCGACGAGGTTGCCCCCTCCAGAATACGGCGGTTGTCGGTCATAAAAATCGCGTCATCCGCGCCCCGGCTGTGCACATACCGCAAAACCGCCATATTGACCGCATATGACAGGGTTTTCGCGCCCGCCAACAGCCACGGGTATGCGGTGTTATCGGCGGGGTCGTGCCCGCGCGGCAGTAGCATGGCCTTCACGCCGTTCTGCCGCTGGTTCACGGTAGTTTCGGGCACCGGGGACGCGATCAGCAGGGTGTATGGCCCGGCGGGCATTCCCGCAGAGGCACGTGGCAGCCCGCGTGAGATAATGATTTTGACAATATGCTCTTCGCCGATTTCCGTGTGGGCGCCGGGCACTGCCTGGGCGAGAAGGTTTGCCAGCGCATCCCGCAGCTGGTGCAGGTCGGGTTCGGGCAGGTCGAGCATACGCGCCGAAGATTCGAGTCGGGTGAGGTGCATATCAAGTTTTCGCACCCGCCGATTGACGGCGAGCATGGTCTCAAAAACGCCGTCGCCACGGGTAAATCCTTGGTCTTCCACGCCGATAAGCGGTTGGGCGGGGTCTACAGCAACGCCTTGCGGGTTCTCTGAATTTAGGAGTATCACGGAACTAGTCATGTTTCCAGTGTAGTGGCTCACGTGCCTTCACAGCAGTGCACGCCGAGCGGGCCCAGCTCCCAGGTGGCGTTTTCGGCGATAAAGTATATGTCTGCTTCGGCGATGTCCTCGAAGGTTTCGGGGTTGTCGTTGTCCCCCTCGATGTCGAGCCCGATTTTGCCGTCCCGTTCGAGAACATGAACTCCGCTGCATATGCTGATGAACGGGCCTTGCACCCGGTAGTCCGAAATATCTTCCAGGGTTACGGTGACGTGCCGCCAGACGTCGTCGGTAGCGGCCTTCTCCCAGCCGCCGTCTACATGGGTCCGGTCCACCGCGCAGAATCGCAGACGAACAGCTGTTCCCTTTGCATAGGTTACGGTGATCGAATCCAGCCAGCAGTCGTAGAAGTGGTTGAATCGTTTGATGATCTCTGCACTTGTGAGGTTTTCGTCGGGGCTCACGGTCAGCCTCCTTAAAATCTTAGGATTTATCAGGATACCAGCAGCTAGGGCGATTACGAGGAGAAGCGGGTTTCTGCTCGAAAATGATGATATTTTTCATCTTTTCGGCAAAACCCGCTTCTTGGGCATCAACGTCTTAACACGCTCGATGCGAAGCGCTAGCGCCCGCCTTCGCCGCCGTCTGCCGCATAGTCGGCGTCCTTACGCGGGGTTGTGAAGAGCACGAGTGCGGTCATCAGTGCGAAGCCCAGAATTGAGAACGCCATCGGCATATAGGAACCCTCGCCGCCCAGCGAAACCAGGGGTGCGGCAACCCCGCCCAGAAGCGCCTGAATCGTGCCCATCACGGCGGATGCGCTGCCCGCCATATGGCGTGCCTCGTTCAGAGCCAGTGCCGAGGAGTTACCGAAATCAGACCCACCGAGCAGGTGAGACAGAACAGCAGAATCAGGGTGGGCCACAGCGAAATACCCAGCGCGAATGAGATAGTCAACAGGATTGAGACCGTCAGGAGAGAAATCACGCCGATATTGACGATCACGCGCTGACCGATACGACCAACTAGCGCGGTTGCCAGCGAGCTCATCGCCACAATGCCCAGGGAGTTCACCCCGAAGGCGAGAGTAAACTGCCCGGCATTGAGACCCAGAATGTTCTGGAGCACGAAAGTGGAACCCGAAATATACGAGAACATTGCGCCGAAGGCAAAGCACATGGTGAGGGAAAAACCCATGTAACGGCGGATTTTGAATACTTTCGGAATCTCGGAGTAGACACTCAGCGCGGTGCCTTTGTACCGTTTTTCAGCGGGAAGAGTCTCGCGCAGAATGAAAATCACGGCGAGCATGAGCAGCGCAGTCACTACAGTGAGCACATGGAAAATATTGCGCCACGTGCCCCACGACAGCACCCACCCGCCGAAGAGCGGTGCCAGCACGGGGGCAAACCCGTTAATCATCATCATGACGCCCATGAGCTTAGCGGTTGCCAGCCCCTTGGTAGTGTCTGCAACGATCGAGCGGGCAAGTACTGCGCCGATAGCACCACTGAAACCCATGAGGAAACGCGCCGCGATGAAGACCTCAATGCTGGGCGAGAATCCGCACAGCGCGGTTGCAATAAAGCAGACTACGGCACCAATCAGAAGCGGTTTGCGGCGGCCGGTTTTATCGGAGAGTGGGCCGATCATAAGCTGCCCGAGTGCCATGCCTATCATGAAGGCGCTGAGGGTCATAGATGCTGCGGCATCGGTGGTGTTGAGCTCGCGGGCAACCGTAGGCAGCGAGGCCAGGTACATGTCGATACCCAGCGGAGCGATAGCGGTCAGCGCGGCAAGGGTGACGATAACGGGGGCAGGAATACCGAAGGAAACTTTAACATGATCAGGGTGCTCATAACCCTGCTGAGAGGTAGTCTGTGACGAAGACACGGGTAGAGTGCTTTCTAGGTTTATGAACGCGTAACGGCGCCGAATATACCCGGCTGGAAACGCAACTTTTCTAGTCTAGCGGATGCGCGCATCCGGCGTAAGTGGCGTGGGCGCTAAACTTTTTTGCCGCCGACGGGCACATTAAAAGAGCCTTGTTCGTGAATAAAGCTGGATTTCTAACTCTTTATTCACGAACAAGGTTCTTTGTATCAGGGGAGGGTAAGCACGGGTACAGCAAACAGCAGGGCAGAGGGCTACGCCGTGCGGTAGATGAGGTCCGCCTGCGCATACGTGGCGGAGTATGCGGCGAAGAGAGCTTCTTCCTGCGCCGCCCAGCGCTCCCAATGCGGGCGGTAGGTTTCACCGTCGCGGTCTATCGCCCGCCTGTACCGCAGCTCGTTGGGTGCCTTCACCACGATGCGCACATCGCAGGTACCGGCGCTCGCCCCCACGCCCTCACAGATGATAACGGTCTCCTGGGTGGGGTTGATCGTGTGTTCGGTGCCGGGCGCATCCGCGTGCCAGTCCCATTCTCGGTAGCTGGCGGGCTTGCCTTTGTGCAGGTTCCGCGAGATTTTCTGCCACGTTTTTGTGCCGTCTTCCAGCCCGTCCCAGCCGGGGTAGATGGAGTCGAGGTTGAGCACACGCACCCCGATTCCTTCGGCAGATAAGGACTGCTCTAGGAGCTCGGAGAGCCTGGTTTTGCCGCTTCCGCTGCGCCCGTCGATACCGATAATCATCGGTAATGCGGCGTCGTTGAGGGCGTTGGTATCGAGTGGCATTCTGTCTTCGTCGGTGGGCGGCAGGGTGAGTTCGCGATATGCTTTCAGGCAGAATTCCAAGATTTCTTCAACGTCATTGGTCTCGTAGCCGTTGCCGAAACCTATGTTCCACACACCCATGCGCTAGTTTTCCTGCGGGGTCGCGCTCAGCTCGGCGATCAGCGCCCGCGCCGCGGTGTCGATAAGCTCGGTCGTGTACTCGAAGTCGCGCATCTGCCCGTACCAGGGGTCGTAGATGCCCAGTTCATCCAGGTTTTTGCCCGCCATTGCGGGGTCGAAGGAGCGCATCATACGGATTTTGGCTTTGTCATCCTCGGTACGCGCAAGCTGTTTCAGGTGCAGGTAGTGCGGGGTGTCCATCGCCAGAATCAGGTCATAGCGGTCGAAGTCTTCGGCAACGAATCTGGATGCGCGGTGCCCGCTGGGGTCGATGCCGCGCGCGGTGAGTATGCGCCCGGCGCGGGTGTCGATGGGGTTGCCGATTTCGTAGTCCGTGATGGCGGAGGAGGAGACCTCAACCTCAAGCCCCGCCTGGCGCGCGTGCTCACGAATCAGGTACTCGCCCACGGGGGAGCGGCAAATATTTCCGGTGCAGACAGTCATGATGCGGTACATGGTCTTAAGTGTATGCCAGCGGCGAGCCCGCACGCGGAAAATATCGACATCCGCGAATAACACAGCATTTGGCGTATGACCGGCCCCTAGAGGGCGGGCGATACGCCCCAAACTGCTTTGTTCAAGATGGTTTTAGCTGTCGTTGCTGTTGTTATCTTCCTGCTCAGAAAGTTCGTCGGGGTCGAACAGTATTGTGCCTTTAGGGATGATGAATTTAGTACCGTTATGTTCTTGTTCTTCGATCTCGATTTTGCAGGGGCTATCTGGATCAACCTTGAAACTATAGCTTTCTGGAGCAACCTTATGAGAGAATCTTGCTTTTCCTAGTACATCTGTAAATGATGGCTCGCTATGAAAGATTGCCTCGGAGAAGTCAGCACGCTCGGTGAAGGTCGCCTCGGAGAAGTCAGCCCCCTCGGTGAATTTCGCCTCGGAGAAGCTAGCCTGGGTGAAGGTCGCCTCGAAGAAGTAAGCCCCCTCGGTGAATTTCGCCCCGATGAAGTATGCCCCCTGGGCGAAGGTCGCCCTGGAGAAGTCAGCCTGGGTGAATTTCGCCCCGAAGAAGTTAGCCTGGGTGAAGGTCGCCTCGAAGAAGTAAGCCCCCTCGGTGAATTTCGCCCCGGAGAAGTTAGCGTCCCCAATGGAGTTAGCGTACCCGGTGAAGGTCGCCCCGGAGAAGTCAGCCCTGTAGGCGAAGGTTGCTCCGGAGAAGTCAGCGTACCCGGTAAAAGTCGCCCCAGAAAAATTTGATGAAGCACCGAAATAACTGTTAGTGAAGTTAACAGGATAGAAGAAATGGGTGTTTGAGAATTCATAATTGAAATCTGACCACGAGCCTTTTGAAAGTTTCTTAGTTTTGTCTTCTTGGGTGATAGCGCTGACGTTGATTCGGGCTTTGACTGCGTCCAGGATTGTTAGTCGCAATTCTTTTTCTTCACGGAACCTTGCCTGATCTTTAGCAAACTGTTGTGTTCCGCCCTCATAATCTTCTAGTGTTTTATCCTGAGACAGCATTTCGGCCTTTGAAGCAAGGTCAAAAGAGGAGCGGATGTAGGCGCAGAGGCTGTTAATGATGACTTGGCCTTCTTCCCGGCGTTCTTCTTTGTCAGGAAGAGTTTTCTCGTCAGCTAACCATTCGTCAACCAGCTTGACCAGAGTATAGACCCCTCCAAGACGAATAGGCGCTTTCTCATCGGCAAGCTGTTCAATTGCTGTAGCATAGCGGCTGCGTCGCTCGGCATGTACCTGTCGCATATGCTCTTGATCGTTTTTACGGCGGGTTTCCCACAGGGTGAGTATTGCGAGTGTCCCGCCAGTAATAGCAAGGAAAGTTTGGCGGAGCCCTGGGACGTTATCACCTGGACCGTATGAGGTAATAAATAGAGGAATAAAAAATGCACATCCTCCACCAATGAGAGCTACAGCAATAAGAACTGTATAAAATCTGTTGTTCCACCATGCATTATCCCCCTTAGAGGGGTGGGAGTTGTTCGCCTTTTCAGCCATGCTTAGGAACCTCATTCGTAAAAATAAACAGATTTCTCATTAAAAATGAGATAAATTGCCGTAGTTTCATGTCGGGAAAAATTTTTATCTTAACTACCATCATCGTATTCCTGTCCGTAAATATCATTCGGATCAAAGAGTGTTGCACCCTTCGGAATTATAAGTGTGACCCCTTTAAAGTTTTGTTCTATTGTTTTAATTCTCTCCTCGCCTTTTGTATTTTTATACTTTTCATAATGTTCACCGGATGGATCAACATCAAATATATAATTTGATTTCGTAGCTGTAATAGAAAACTTTGATCCTGTAAAGGTAATGTGTGGTTCGGACTTTCCGGGTGGGATGTATAATCTAAAGTCTGCACTCTCATAAAAGGTGCATTTGCGGAAGTCAGCATCAGGTTCGGTAGAACTTGACCCTCTGTATTTGTTGAAAGTCGTATTCTCAAAGCTCGCTTTCTTAAAGAATTTAACACTTTGAAAATTGGTATATCCTTCGAAGGTGACTCCGTTGAACATAGCATCCCCCTTAAATATTGTTTCGCTAAAATCTGTACATCCTATAAATATCACATGTTCATCAGATGTATTGACGAATTTTACTTTAGTGAATATAGAGTTTTGAGCGAAAATTGCTTTAGTAAATTTTGGATGTCCAATGAAATGACTATTTTCAAAATTAATATCGTAGAAGAAATGGGCGTTTGAGAAGTCGTAATCAAGTTTTGACCAAGAACCTGGGGTGCCGATATATTGTAGTCGTTTGTGTATTTCTTCGATGATACTTTGTCGTACCTGACGTTCTTCTTCTAAAGCGGCTTTATCTCGGGCAAAAGCTCGCTTATCGGCATCGAACTTTTCTATATCTCCGTCAAAATCATTCTGTAGGTCTTTTGCGTAATCTTTGTCTAGTTGTTCGGCTCGTTCTGCAAGTGGGAGTGGGGAACGGATGTAAGCACAAAGATTGTTGATAATTACTTGCCCCTCTTTGTGGCGTTCCTCAGGACTAGAGGTAGTTTTTTCGTCTGATAACCATTCATCCACCAACTCTACGAGAGTGTAGACACCGCCAAGACGAATAGAAGCTTTATCACTGGAAAGCTGTTCAACTGCTGTAGTGTAGCGGCTGCGCCGTTCGGCATGTACCTGTCGTAAATGTTCTTGGTCGTTTTTGGCCTTTTCAAGACTATTTTTGCGGTGATTTTCACCTAAGGTAATAACACCTAAGACTCCGCCGGTTGTATAGATAAGCATCTGACGCAACGCTGCGCCGTCACCGTTCTTACTGAAATCAGCATTAATGGCTAATGGGAAGAGGAAAGCCCAAGCTCCACCAAGAACAGCAAGTGCACCAACCCAAACGTAGAACGATCTTATTTTTTTGAGTCCAAACCATCTAAATATCAGGCAAAGAACAGCGATTACTGTAATAGCTCCCAGAATGAAAGCTGGCAAAAATTGGATGGTCACTGTAATCAACTCTTCCGGTGGTTTTGGGTAAACACTCACCTTCCATCATAGGGCGAGGGTGACCGCATATGTCGGAATTACTGTTGCTAACCTCATATATTTCGCAACGTGGAGATAAAGCGCCCGCATCCAGGTGAGTTACCGCCCAAAGAACCCCTAGTTCCCGCCTATTTTTGCCCCAAAACCTCCACAACACCCCTTGCCGCCTACCCCTAACTCCCGCCCACTTCAAAAAATTGAGTCTTTCTAACTCAAATCTGTTGACATACACCCAAACATGTGTAAAACTTGAGTACATGAGGCTCAAGGGGTCACTCACTGGGCAGCATCCCAGCACATCTTCATCGTGCATGCGCTCGGTCTAAAAACCCCTTACGCCCCGAAGATTTAACCAAGGAACCCGCCTCGCCAAGAAGCGGGGCATAACACTAAGGAGTACAAAACATGGCACGTGCAGTTGGTATTGACCTCGGCACCACTAACTCGGTCGTATCCACCCTTGAAGGTGGCGAACCGGAAGTTATCCCTAACGCTGAAGGCGCCCGCACCACCCCCTCCGTGGTCGCATTCTCCAAGGATGGCGACGTTCTGGTGGGCAGTGTAGCAAAGCGCCAGGCGGTTACTAACGTTGATCGCACCATCTCGTCCGTCAAGCGCCACATGGGCACCGACTGGACGACTGAAATTGACGGCAAGAAATACACCCCGCAGGAAATTTCCGCGCGTATTCTGCAGAAGCTCAAGAACGATGCTGAAGCATACCTAAACGACAAGGTGACCGATGCGGTTATCACCGTTCCCGCATACTTCAACGACGCTGAGCGCCAGGCCACCAAGGAAGCCGGCGAAATCGCGGGTCTGAACGTTCTGCGCATCGTGAACGAGCCGACCGCAGCTGCACTGGCTTACGGCTTGGACAAGGGTAAAGAAGACGAACTGATTCTGGTCTTCGACCTTGGCGGCGGTACCTTCGACGTCTCCCTGCTTGAAGTTGGCAAGGACGAAGACGGCTTCTCCACCATTCAGGTGCGCGCAACCAGCGGCGACAACCGTCTGGGTGGCGACGACTGGGATCAGCGCATTGTGAATTGGCTGCTTGAGCAGGTCAAGTCCAAGACCGGTGCAGACCTCTCCAAAGACAAGATCGCTCTGCAGCGTCTGCAGGAGGCAGCTGAGCAGGCTAAGAAGGAGCTCTCCAGCGCATCCAGCACCAACATTTCGCTGCAGTACCTCTCGGTAACCCCTGAGGGTCCGATTCACCTGGACGAGAAGCTCTCTCGCGCAAAGTTTGAGGACCTCACCAGCGATCTGCTCGAACGCACCAAGAAGCCCTTCCAGGACGTTATTAAGGAAGCAGGCATCAAGGTTTCGGATATTTCCGAGGTTGTGCTCGTGGGTGGTTCCACCCGTATGCCCGCCGTGGCTAACCTGGTGAAGGAACTCACCGGTCGTGAGCCCAACAAGGGTGTTAACCCCGATGAGGTCGTGGCAATGGGTGCAGCCCTGCAGGCAGGCGTGCTCAAGGGCGACCGCAAGGACGTTCTGCTGATCGACGTGACCCCGCTGTCCCTCGGTATCGAAACCAAGGGTGGCGTGATGACCAAGCTGATCGAGCGCAACACCGCTATTCCGACCAAGCGTTCTGAGACCTTCACGACCGCTGAAGACAACCAGCCTTCCGTGTCGATTCAGGTGTTCCAGGGTGAGCGCGAATTCACCCGCGACAACAAGAACCTGGGTACCTTCGAGCTGACCGGTATCGCCCCCGCACCGCGCGGCGTACCCCAGATTGAGGTCACCTTCGATATTGACGCCAACGGCATTGTGCACGTCTCCGCAAAGGACAAGGGCACCGGTGCCGAGCAGTCCATGACCATTACCGGCGGTACCTCCCTCTCGAAGGAAGACATTGACCGCATGGTCAAGGATGCTGAGGCTCACGCAGAACAGGATAAGGCACGCCGCGAGGCAGCCGACACCCGCAACGCGGCAGAGTCTGTGGCATACTCCGTCGATAAGCTCTTGAAGGAGAACGGCGAGAAGCTGCCCGAAGACGTCAAGACTGAGGTTCAGGGCGATGTCGATGAGCTCAAGAAGGCCCTTGAAGGCGATGACGACGATGCTGTGAAGTCTGCTCTTGAGAAGCTGCAGGCATCCCAGACCAAGCTGGGTGAGGCCCTGTACGCTTCCGCACAGGCAGAGGCTAACGCAGACTCCGCTTCTTCTTCCAAGGAAGATGACGAAGATGTGGTAGATGCCGAAGTTATCGACGAGGACGAAGACGAGAAGAAGTAATCATGGCTGAACACGAGAACACTGCGGGAGACCCGCTGGAGGAGGCATTCAATGCTCCCGCCGCCGAAGGTCACCCCGAGGCCGAGGAAACCCCTGCCGCAACCGATCAGGCTGCGGCGGGGGAAACCCCCGAGCCGAGCGAGGAAGCACCCTCAGAGGATGCGAAACTCGCGGCAGAACGCCTGGACAGCCTGCTTCGCCTGCAGGCGGAGTTCACAAACTTCAAGAACCGTGCCGCCCGCGAGAAGGAGCAGCTTCGGGAGTTCGTGGCGAGCGATATTGTGAGCCTGCTTTTGCCGGTGCTCGACGATATTGATGCCGCACGCAAGCACGGTGACCTGCAGGAAGGTCCCTTCGCTGCAATCGCTGCCAAACTTGAGGAGTCTCTCAAGAAGGAAGGCGTGGAACGCTTCGGCGAGGTGGGCGAGCCCTTCGACCCGAATATTCACGAGGCGGTGCTCCAGCAGCCAACCGGAGAGGTAGAACCGGACCATATTTCGATGGTTCTGCGATACGGGTACCGCGTGAATGATCGCGTGGTGCGCACCGCCCAAGTTGCGGTGGCTGTCGCCGAGTAAACGCTCCGTAGAGCACACAACGGGCGGGTTCTTGAGAAATTGAGAACCCGCCCGTTTACCGTATATTTCCGCGGATTTTCTGGGATTTCTCTTCCAAAATTGAGTCTAGTAGACTAAACTTTATATAGGATTAAAAACTAAGGTTGTGCCCCTTTGGACGGGGCGTTACAAGAACCCCGGACGACGGGAAAGGAGAACACATGGCAAGCGAAAACTGGTTGTCAGAAGACTTTTACAAAACGCTCGGCGTGAAAGAAGACGCCTCTGAATCTGATATTAAAAAGGCCTACCGCAAGCTCTCACGCAAGTACCACCCCGACCTAAACCCCGGGAACGAGACAGCGGAGAAGAAATTCAAGGAAGTCTCCGAAGCCTACGATGTGCTTTCGGATAAGAAGCAGCGCGAAGAATACGACCAGATTCGTAAATACGGTGCCGCAGGGTTCGCCAATGGCGGCTTCGGTGCGGGCGCTGGCGGATTTGGCGGTGCCGGTGGGTTCGGCGGATTTAACGGCCAAAACGTGCACTTCACCACCAGCGGCGGCGCCGAAGGTATCAACATTGAGGATCTGCTTGGCGGGCTCTTCGGCGGCGGTGCTGGAGGAGCGGGTGGTTCACGCCGTACCGCCGGGTTCACGAGTGCCGACTTTGGGGATGCCACCGGGTTCGGGGGCGCTCAAAGCTTTGGCGGCGGGCGCCAACATGCCCCGCAGGACAACAACCTTTCCACCAGCACGCGCATTACCCTGCCGCAGTCGTACACGGGCACCAAGGCGACCGTGTTCCTGCCGGACGGCACGAGTACTGAGGCGCGCATCCCGGCGGGTGTGAAGGACGGGCAGAAGGTGCGTGTGCGCGGCAAGGGCCGCCCCGGCACCGGCGGCGATCTGATGGTGACCGTGCGCGTCTCGGATGACCCGCACTACAGCCGCGAAGGAAACAACCTAGTGCTGCGCGCCCCCGTCACCCTAGAGGAAGCCGTCAACGGCGGCGTGCTGGAAGTACCCGTACCCGGCGGTAAAACCGTCAAACTGCGGCTGACCCCCGGCAGCGTGGGTCGTAAACTGCGTGCGAAAGGACGCGGGTTCACAACCAAGTCGGGCACCGGCGACCTGCTGGTGATTCCCGAGGTGCACCTGCCGCAGAACCTGAGCGATGAGGCGAAGGAAGCCTTCGAGAAGTTCATTGCTCTGGCGCCACAGGAGAACCCCCGTGAGGACCTTTTGAAGAAAGTTAGGTAGCTTATGAGTGCCCATAATAAGCAGTCGTCGGCATCTGCCTACAGTGCCGACCGGCCGGTTTTTGTGATTTCGGTGGCGGCGGAGCTGGCGGGCATGCACCCGCAGACGCTCCGCCAATACGACCGCCTGGGGCTGGTGCAGCCTTCGCGTGCGCCGGGTAAGGCCAGGCGCTATTCGCAGCGCGACGTTGATTTACTTCAGCGTATTCAGCAGCTCTCGCAGGAAGGCGTTTCGCTTGAGGGAATCCGCCGGATTATTGAGCTTGAAGAGATGGTTGAGGAACACCGGGAACATATTGCCCGCCTGCAGGCTCAGCTTGAGGATGCGCACGCCAAGTTGGGGCTGGCGGAACGAGTGTTCGCAGCCAGCACCCGCGGGGATGTGGTGAACATCCAGCGGGGGCAGCGCCCGGCGCCGCGCAAACGCTCCTCGGCGGTGGTGCTGTACCGGCAGAAATAGTTTTTACCGTGGGTGGTTCTCAACCAACGACAGTGTAACGTGACGTGTCATCTTATCCATGCGCCTACTTCACTCTCTCACGAGTGGCAGGCGGGCGGGGCGCCTGACCCGACCACGGCGTAAGCCTTTTCGGGGCAACGATGTCCTTTGCCTATATGCGAGTTGTCGGATGCAACGCAGCGAAGCGAGTATGCCTCCGGCTGTTTGAGCAAGGGCAAAATGGTATCGTTACCCCTTCCCCAGCAGATAACTTATTTACGCCTGTAGGTCAGGTCGTGGGCACGGCGGCCCGCCTCGCGAGCCTTCCTCTCAAAGCTAGTCAGGATGCGCCCCTCCCAGCGCGGCGCCCACCCGCCGACGGGGTCGTCCTCGGTAGCGCCTTCACCGGCATGCAGATTCTCGAAATCGGGGTGCGCCTCCATAACGTCGCGCATTACGTGAGCGTATTCTTCCCAGTCGGTGGCTAGGCGCCAGATTCCGCCGGGTTTGAGCACGCGCGCAACCTTGTCGGCAAAAGCGGGGGAGACCAGGCGGCGTTTGTGGTGGCGTGACTTGTGCCAAGGGTCGGGGAAGAAAACCCAGAGCTCATCAACCGAATTTTCTTCCAGCATGTTATCGAGCAGTTCGGGGGCGTTAGCCTGAGCGACGCGCACATTCTCAACCCCGGCCTGCCCCATCTTGAGCAGCAGATCCGCAATGCCGGGGGTGTAGACCTCAACGGCAAGGAAGTTTGCCTCGGGCATTTCGGAGGCGCGGTGCACGATTGCTTCACCCAGCCCGGAACCGATTTCGACCACCTGGTAGGCTTCACGACCGTAGATTGTGACCGGGTCGAAGGCGGCTTCGGGGGCTACAGAGGTATCTGCCCGCAGCCGGGGTATGTCGAGCACGTGGGTTTGGGAGTAGGTGTCCCACGCTTTTTGGCGGCGCGAGGTCAGGCGGTCGCCGCGGCGCACGAAGGAATAAGGCTGGCGGAAGAACTCGGGCGGTACCGTTTTCTTCTCGGGCGTCTGGGGTGCATCGGCGTTGGCCGATGCGGTGGTCTGCGCGTTCTGCTCTTGAGATGACATACCTATCAGGATAACGTAGCGGCGCGCGGAGAGAGGCACTGTTAAAAATTCTGGGGAGTTAAAAATTTCGGGAGCAGTTTTTCATTGTACTGAAGAAACTGCCCCCGTTTGGCCTTTGCGACCGCGAAGTCGCCGTGCAGGCTACTTCTTCTTGTCGGAGAACAGCAACGCCAGACCCGCGCCGAGAATCACGATGTTGTTGGCGAGCTGCTGCCCATCCTGAGTGGGCCGGAATGCGCCGTCATGCATATCGGGGTTGCGGAAGTACATGGTCATGAGGTTCGCGCCGAAGGCTGTCAGCCCCGCGCCCGCGAGGCGGGCAGGAATAAAGGGGGTCAGCAGGGTGGCGCCGAGTGCGGTTTCTGAGTATGAAATAAGTTTGCCGAAGGTTTTCGGCTCCAGCTTGGCGACGGCGGGAACGCCGGTTGCTGCCATCTGCTGCAGATATGCGTAGGTACCTTCGTCGGCGCCGAGTTTCTTGACTCCCGCATCGAGCACGAGCGCGCCAGTGGTGAGACGCAGTGCAGCATTTGATAGTTTACCCATGAGTGAGTGTCCTCCTGATGTTTTGTGATGAGATGAGTGATGCGGTGTTTCCGCATCGGGCATTGCAATTGTAGCGGCAAACCTCAGGAAAGTTTATTTAATCGTAAAGTTTTAACATAATTTTTGCGGTAAGCATTATTTTTCAGCGTTTTAGCGGGGGAGAGTGCTGGCTGAGAGAAGCATCGTCGGCGTGTCGCCACCCCCAGATAGCATAGGCATAGCCAAGGTTTATGCGAGGTATGCATCTTTTGCGGGTAGAATTCTGTGTAGTCATGGCGTAACGATGCGATTTTCCGTGAGCCGTGCTCGTGCGAAAATCTGAACTGCATCGTGATGCCCCGAAGGTCGGGGCTTCCTGTTGAGGTTGTAGCCCGCAGGGCAGAGCACACACAGAAAAGAGGAATAGTGACACAGCGGCCTTCCAAGCATACAGTTACCGAGAATGAGAGTTCCACGGGTGAAGAGAGCCTGCAGCGTGGATTAAGTTACAGGCATATCCAGCTCATCGCTATCGGCGGTGCAATTGGTACGGGGTTATTTTTAGGATCGGCGAAGACTATTTCGCTGACGGGCCCTTCCATCGTATTTGTCTATGCGATTATTGGCATCATTATCTATTTTGTGCTGCGTGCGATGGGCGAGATTCTGCTGTCGAACCCTAAGTACAAGTCATTTACCGATTTCGTATCTGATATTTTGGGTACTCGCGCGGGCTTTTTCGTCGGCTGGTCGTACTGGTTCTTCTGGGTGACCACGGGTATTGCGGATGTGCTGGCGATTACGGATTACACGCATTACTGGTTCCCCGAGCTGCCCTCATTTATTCCCGCGCTTATCGTGATCGGGGCGCTGTTGGCACTGAACCTGCCGTCGGTGAAAAACTTCGGTGAGATCGAGTTCTGGTTCGCCATGGTTAAGATCGTGTCGATTCTGGCGCTTATTGCCGTGGGTGCCGTGATGGTCGTGTTCGGGTTTACGAGCCCGGATGGAACGGTCGCCTCCATCACGCACCTGTGGGATCGTCCGGGACCATCGGGCAACGGGGTGTTTATTCACGGTCTGACGGGGTTCTTAGGTTCGTTCCAGATTGCGTTGTTCGCGTTCGTGGGCGCTGAGCTGGTGGGTACCGCCGTGGCAGAGACGAAGAACCCCGAACGTACCCTGCCGCGTGCGATTAACGCCGTGCCTTTCCGCATGGTGCTGTTCTATGTGCTGCCGCTGTCGGCGATTCTTGCGGTGACTCCCTGGGATAAACTCGACCTTAACATGAGTCCCTTTCGTGGGGATGTTCTCACTGGCGGGTGTGTCAATTGCCGCCTCGCTCATTAACTTTGTAGTGCTGACCTCGGCAACATCTTCGGCGAACTCAGGTATTTTTTCGACCTCGCGCATGGTGTATGGGCTGGCGGAGGAGGGGAATGCGCCTTCCTTCCTGAAGAAGCTCTCGAAGAACGGTGTGCCCACGAACGCCCTGTACCTGACGACGGTTCTTCTGCTCTTTAGCCTGGTGATGCTGGCGTTTGGGCGTGAGCTTCTGGAAGCGTTTACTGTCGTGACTTCGGTGGCCTCAATTATGGGTATTTTCACGTGGTCGATGATTCTGGTGTCGTACCTGGTATACCGCAAGAAGTTCCCTCAACGGCATGAAGCCTCGCAGTATAAGATGCCGTTCGGTCGCACGATGAGCTGGGTTGGTTTGGTGTTCTTCGCTCTGATGATCTATGCCCTGAGCTTGCAGCCAGAAACCGGGTTGGCTCTGGCGCTTAGCCCTATCTGGTTTATCGGGGTTGAGCTTGGGTACGAGATGATGGTGCGCCGTCATGCGCGTAAGCGCCTTCTTGCGGAGTCAGCGCGGGCGGAATCTAAGTAGCGAGTTTATTTCTTCCTCATTAGCGGGCGGGATGCGGTGCGTAGAGAAAACGTGCGGCATCCCGCCCGCTGTATCTTATGGGGCGATGACATACGGCATGTACCAGAACAGACCCCAATATGTATAGATATTCTTAAATTTGTATAGAAATCATATATGATGAGAATTTTTCTTTTGAGGATGTGGCGAGTTGGGCAGCAAAGGGACGTACCTCACGCGTGCCGTGTTTTCCGAAAGTAAGGCTTATTGTCAATGGTTTTTGCAGATTTCTTCCGAAATTTTTTTGAATTTCGATATAAAGATTTTATTGTTCGTGACGCATGCTATAGATACGCGACACACTTCCTGGAGATAATTACACAATACCGTCCCTGTTATGTAGAATATATATTCAAAAGTTGTGATAGCTCACCGTATCTTACGGGCTGAGTGCTGCACTTGCCGCCCCGAAAGCCGGGGCTGTCCCGCTCGGCTGCGGGACCCAACCACGAAAGAGGAACTGTCATGCAGCAACCTCACGATAATGCCGCATCGGCGGCAGACACGACAGATAATGCTGAAGAACTGCACCGCGGGCTGAGCAACCGACACATCCAGCTCATTGCTATTGGCGGTGCTATTGGTACCGGGCTCTTCATGGGTTCCGGTAAAGCAATTTCTAAAGCTGGTCCATCTATCCTCTTGGTCTACATGGTTATCGGCGCCGCTATCTTCTTGGTGCTGCGTGCGATGGGTGAGATCCTTCTATCAAACCTGAAATATAAGTCATTCTCAGACTTTGCTACCGACCTGATCGGGCGCCCCGCAGGGTTTTTCCTCGGATGGTCGTACTGGTTTATGTGGGTAGTCACCGCGGTCGCAGATATTATCGCAATCGTGGGCTATACCGAGCTGTGGTGGCCCGATTTACCGAAAGCGGTTCCAGCACTCGTCGTGATTATTGCGCTGCTGGCGCTGAATCTGCCCTCGGTGAAGAACTTCGGTGAGATCGAGTTCTGGTTCGCCATGATTAAGATTGTTGCCATCTGCGCCCTCATTATCGTGGGTGCCATTATGGTTGCTACGAGCTTCACGACACCCAGCGGTGCTCACGCTCAGGTAGCCAACCTGTGGAACGACGGTGGGTTCTTCCCCAACGGTGTCACCGGATTCTTAGGCGCCTTCCAGATCGCGGTCTTCGCCTTTATGGGGTCCGAGCTGGTAGGTACTACCGCCGCCGAAACCCAGAACCCCATGGTGACTCTGCCGAAGGCTATTAACTCAGTGCCGGTTCGTATTCTCATTTTCTATGTGGGTGCCCTGATCGTTATTCTGATGGTAAACCCCTGGCGTGAAATTGATCCGGCCAAGAGCCCCTTCGTGACCATGTTTACCCTCGCCGGTATTGCCATTGCGGCGCATATCGTGAACGTTGTGGTGCTGACCTCGGCAACATCATCGGCGAACTCGGGTATCTTCTCGACTTCGCGCATGGTGTACGGTCTCTCGCAGGAAGGTTACGCCCCGAAGTTCCTCGGTAACCTTTCCGGGAAGCGGTGTGCCCCGCAATGCGCTGTTCCTCACCTCGATTCTGCTACTCTCCAGCATCGCCCTGCTCTATGCTGGCGACTCGATTATTGAGGCGTTCACGCTGGTCACCACGATGGCGGCAGTACTTGTGATCTTCGTATGGTCGATGATCCTCGTCAGCTACCTGTGTTACCGCGCGAAGCGCCCCAACCTGCACCGGGAAACCACCTATCCCATGCCCGGCGGCGTGGTGGCATGCTGGATCGTGCTTGCGTTCTTTGCTTTCATCATCGGGATTCTTGCTACCGATAAAGACACTCTCACCGGTCTGATGCTCATGCCCATCTGGTTCATCCTGCTGGCTATCGGGTGGTTTGTGAAGAACAGCATCAACCCCGAAATCCCGGAGACCAGCATTACGCAGTCGCATCCGGTGGTGGATATGAAGGCACCGAAGAATAATAAGTAAAGACACTTCGGCGGTTATCTGTTCCGCATTACTTCCGGTATAAAAAGGCTCTTGATGTGAATAGGGCGGCGTTACTAGCGCTTTTTCACATCAAGAGCCTTTTAGCGTGATAGGGGAGGAGAAACGGAAGAATCTGCGCCCCGGATTAACCGGCCTCGGTGCCCGAGGTATCCTCGGCATCCAGCACCAGGTCATCCGTGCGGTAGTAGTCCCAGCGGGAACAGCCCATACCCCAGCGCATCGCCTGTACTACATCCTGCGCGGCCTCATGAGGGTCAAAAACATTCCGGTTCCACATAGGCTGCATGGGGGTCGGTGCCGCCCACCCGCGCGAACGCAGGTAGTCGGTACTGAACTTGGGCAAAACCTCAGCCTCCATCGCAATTTCGCACAGGAACCCGGCGGGGGAGCGGTAGATGCACACAAGCGGCATTGCGTTAGCATTCGCGGCACCCGTGAGCACATAGTAGGTGCGCAGATGCCTGCTCCAGGGCAGGCTCGCCAAACGCTGACCGAATGAGCTCGTCACCTCGTCCCAACGGTCACGGACAGAAACCGTCTGCTCAGACTTCACAACCCCAATACCCTGCACCGCAAGCTGCTCGGGCGAAATACTGGGCGGATGCGGCGGCACCCGCACCGGCGCGACCTCACTCTTCGTCATCTGCAGGGCATCGGTCACCATTGTGCGGCCCACTTGCAAGGCCGTATGCCACGACCCGTACTTCGCGCGCACCGCTGCCAGAAACGGCACCCGGCCCAGATTACTGCGCATGGTAGACCAGGTTCCGTAGGCAAGCACCGTCGGCTGCCGATCATACCGAATACAGTAACTCATGAAACTGCCCAGTTGGTTGCGGAACTCCATATCCGTGAGCGAAGTACCGCCCAGCTGCCAGTTGTACTCCGCATAATCGGGCGGACACACACCGGTGCGCAGCATGGCGGTTGACCATCCGCCATCGCCCAGCTGATCACGAATGCTCTCGCAGGAGGGCGGCCATACAAACGAACCGTGCGCCACGTCTTGGGACTCAGGCGGAAGATGCTGGCACACATCGCGGTAGGTAAGCTCGTCAAGCTGCGTATATGGATGCAGCGCCAGGTACTTGAGTCCAGCACCCACCTTCCCTAGAATCAGGGCGATATTCTGCGGTGAAACCCGTGCGCTCTCCAATAAGCGCAGCATATCCGCCATGACCGTTGCGTCCAAAGTTGTTGCGGCGTAGGAACCATCCGGCTCCAGACCGTAAGCCTCTGCCACTGCATACCAGACGGCGGTCGCTAACAAAACATGGGTGGGAGTCTGCTCGCCGTGCGAGCCAAACTCCCACATGCCAGAATCTAAAGCAAAATCAAGATGTTCCCGGTTAACCTGCGGAAAAAGAACACGAATACGACGGTGCGTTTCGCTCGGAGTCCAGCCCTGCGCAGCCAATGCGGTAATCAGCGTGCCAAATTGCTGATGAAATTCGGTGTACCCCGGCGGCAAAGATGAACGTGAAGGCGCCTGTGCGCGATCGTCAGCACGACCATACATGCGAAACCTTCTTTCAGCCAGTCCACCGTGAACCGGCTACCGTCATGTCATCTTCTATGCCCCGGCGCATAACTTTCTGCACAATCGCCGGAATATCTGAAAAATAGCGATGTGATGTTATTACCCATTCTAGATGCGGGACCATAGCTGTAAAATTTATTACGCTCCGATGCGCAACATACCCCGCGCCGCACGCCCCGCAAGACTGGCACAGCACCCCCGAGAATGCGAAACTGAGAGAATGAGCGAAAAACACGAGCGCACCGAAGTTACGAACACCCGCATCCTGACGATGCTCTCTAACGAACTAGACCTAAAACCCACGCGTGTTCGTGCCGCCGTAAACCTGCTCGACTCCGGGTCTTCGGTTCCGTTTATCGCTCGATACCGCAAAGAAGCTACGGGTGCGCTCACCGACACCAACCTGCGTGCTATCAGCACCCGGCTCGATGCCCTGCGTGCGCTCGAAACTCGCCGCGAGAATATTCTCAGCTCGCTCGCCCAACGCCGCCAAGACGGGCTGATCGATCCGCTCACCTACGAACAGCTCATCACGGGGGTGGGGGCGGCATCCAGTAAACAAGACCTCGAAGCGCTCTACGCGCCCTACCGGAGTGAGCGCATCACCAAGGCGCAGCGTGCCCGCGCGGCAGGTCTGGAGGCGCTCGTTGAAGACCTGCTCGAAGTTCCGCTTGCCGGGGTCTACGATATTGCCGCAGCCTATGTGGACGAACCGGATGAAACCGACGATAAACAGGCGGCAGATGCCGGAAAATCCGAAGGCACTGGAATTACAACGGTGGAAGAAGCCCTCAACGGCGCCCGCGCTATCCTGATCGACCGGGCGCTGACCGACCCAACGCTCGCCGAACGTCTTCACGAAAGAATGGCTGCCACCGGAATGATCTCTAGTCGAGTTATCGCCGGGCGAGAAGCCGAAGGGGCAAAATTTGCTGACTATTTCGACTTCTCCGATAGTATCAGGCGTATCCGCCCGCACCGGGTTCTCGCCCTGCTTCGCGCCAAAGAAGCCGGAATCGTGCGGCTCAGTATTGACGGTGCCACACCAGCCCCGCCCCTGAGCAAACTCCGCGGAGAAGCGCGTGCTGCTGCGCTTGCCCTCGCTGAAAATTACGAGAACGTTCGTTCGGGATACGAGCGTGAAGTTGCCGCAGCGCTGCGCATACCCGTGCAGGTTCTCAACACCGTCGACAGCGAAGACCGTGTGCTCGGCTGGCTCGCCGCAACCGTGCGCACCGCATGGCGTAAACGGCTGCACCCCCGCCTGGCAGACCGCATACGCAACGCCCTCTTCGAGATGGCAGAACGCGAAGCCATCACCGTTTTCGCCTCGAACCTGCGCGACCTTCTGCTTGCCGCACCCGCCGGGCAAAAAGTCACCCTCGGGCTTGACCCGGGGCTGCGTAACGGTGTGAAATGCGCGGTTATTGACGGCACCGGGCACGTGCTGAAAACCTTCACGGTGTACCCGCACGCGCCTCGATACGACCGTGCCGGTGCGCTCGCTGCCCTCGAGGATGCGGTTCTCACCCACGGCGTGGAACTTATCGCTATCGGCAACGGCACCGCCTCACGTGAGACGGATAAACTCGCCGCCGAACTGCTGGCGAAGCTGCGTTCTCAGGGGTATAAGGCGGCACAGAAGGTTACCGTCTCAGAGGCGGGGGCATCCGTATATTCGGCCTCTGAGCTCGCCAGCGAAGAGCTGCCCGATCTTGATGTAACGGTACGCGGGGCGGTCTCGATCGCTCGGCGGCTGCAAGACCCGCTCGCCGAACTCGTCAAAATTGATCCCCAGTCTTTAGGCGTAGGGCAGTACCAGCATGACGTCAGCGTGACCGCTTTAAAACGCGCCCTCGATAATACGGTTGAGGACTGCGTAAACGCGGTGGGGGTTCACCTGAACAGCGCATCCGCCGCACTGCTTGCGCGTGTTGCCGGTTTTAACCGCACAATTGCCGAAAATATCGTGGCGTACCGGGGCGAACATGGGGCTTTCACCGCACGGGAAGAGCTTCTGAACGTGCCTCGGTTAGGGGCTAAGGCCTATGAACAGGCGGCGGGATTCGTGCGAATTCTGCACGGTACCGAACCGCTGGATGCCTCTGCCGTGCACCCCGAATCTTACCCTGTGGTGCGGCGTATTATCGCCGATGCACAGCGGAATCACGGGGCGCTCTGGCAATCCGGGCGGCTTGTCGGCAGTGACGGGGAAGACCCGCTCACCGCGCTCGACCCCGCCGACTATGTGAACGGGAGCATCGGCGAATACACCGTGCGTGATATTTTTGAGGAATTGCGCCGCCCCGGGCGTGACCCGCGCCCCGAATTTCGTACCGCACACTTCTCTGAGGATATCTCTCGCTTTGAGGACGTAACCGTTGGGATGGTGCTTGAGGGAACCGTCTCGAATGTGGCGGCCTTCGGTGCCTTCGTCGATATCGGAGTGCACCAAGATGGGCTGATTCATATCTCGCAGATGAGCCGCGAGTATGTTGCGAACCCGCACGATATTGTGCGAAGCGGCGATATCGTGACCGTGAGAGTTGTTGAGGTGGATGCGTCTCGCCGCCGTATTTCGCTCTCGCTGCTGGTAGATGAGGGCGGCTCGAGGCGCTCGGAGACGGCGCATAAGAAACGAATAAACGTTCTTGATAGGGTTGAACCCCGAATGCGCGTCGCAGGAACGGGCATCCGGTAGCGCGTATGACTAAGAGAGTATTTCGGATGCGGCACCCGACGACACCTTAGCGCATGTCCGTCCTTCGGTCGTGGGGCGACCTCAGTCCTCTTTTAACGCGCTTTCGGTGCGTCTGGAACCACATCCATCTTCTTAGAGTCTCGTGTACTTACCCGGCGCGAGTTGTTGCGGATGTGCCCGTTTCATTCTTCACTGCGCTTCCGCAACAACTCACGGCAGAGCTTCGCGGTACGTTGCGCCTAGAATTTAGGATTCTCAGGGTCCGGACCTATGCGACCATCCTTCCGCGTAAGCCCATCAATCGCCGCAATATCTGCTGTATCCAGGGTGACATTAGCGGCTGTAAAGTTCTCGGCAATGCGCGCAGGAGTAACCGACTTCGGAATCGCCACGATCCCCTTCGCCAGATGCCAGGCGAGCACAGCCTGCGCCGGAGAGATACCGTGCTTACCCGCAATCTCAACGATCACCGGGTCTTTCAGAATCTCGCCACCCTGACCGAGCGGCGACCAAGCCTCAGTCACAATACCAAAATCACTGTGCACCGCGCGCATATCTTCCTGCGAGAAATACGGGTGCAGCTCAATCTGGTGAATCGCCGGGGTCACGCTGGTATCGGCGATAATTTCGCGCAGCTGAGCCTGCGGAAAGTTAGAGACACCAATCGAACGCACCTTACCCTGCTTTTTCAACTCAATGAGCGCCCGCCACGACTCCAGATAGGTACCCTGCTGCGGCATAGCCCAGTGAATCAGATACAGATCCACGTAATCGGTGCCGAGCCGCTCTAGCGATGCATCAAGCGCGGCAATAGCCTTCTCAAAACCCTGATCCGAGTTCCACAGCTTGGTGGTGAGAAAAATATCCTCACGCGGCACGGAGCTGGCGGCAATACCGCGACCTACCCCAACCTCGTTCCCATAAATGGATGCGGTATCGATGTGGCGGTAACCTGCTTCGAGAGCCGTACCGACAGCATCGGCGGCACCATTATCCTCAATCTGCCACACACCATACCCAAGCTGAGGGATGCTGTTGCCGTCATTGAACGTGATGTTTTTGACCATTACTTCTCCTGAAAGTTGATGGGGACTGACGTTTTCAACGGTACCCCTGGATGCGCTCGCACGCTAGGGTGACGGGCGCATCCAGCCCAGCGCGAAACCGGTAAGCCCCTCCCAGGCGCGTAAAAAGAGCCCTTATTTATATAAAGCCTGAAAAATCCCGCTTTAGTCGCTATCAAGATCCTTTTTAGCAAGGGGAGTTAGGAATCAGTCGGGGTGAAAAGCTCACGAATCTGTTCAGCATCCACCCGGGACGAGGCGAAGGAACCGTCGTTGACGACCGCATCAAACAGCGCCGCTTTCGATGCCTTCAAATCCATGACCTTCTCTTCAATGGTGCCCTCAGCCACCAGCCGGTACACGTGCACATCGCGTTCCTGCCCCAGCCTGTGGATGCGGTCCACCGCCTGCTGTTCAGCCGCCGGGTTCCACCACGGGTCCATGATAAAACAGTGATCTGCCTCCGTCAGGTTCAGCCCGAACCCGCCCGCCTTGAGCGAAATCAGGAACACTGGCGCCGCACCCTCGGCGAAATCTTTCAAAACCTGCGGGCGGTTGCGGGTTGTGCCGTCCAAGTACAGGTAGTCGATGCCTTCAGCCTGCAGCCGCTCGGCAATCGTGCGCAGATACCCCGTGAACTGGCTGAACACCAGCACCCGGTGCCCATCGCCTAAGAGCGAGGGCAGATGCTCCACCAAATATTCGAGCTTGGCGGAAGCCACCCCGGCGTATTCGTCCGGGTCGATAAGCGTGGCATCAAGCGCCAGCCGCCGCAGAAGCGTGAGCGACTGAAAAATCGTGAACCGGTTCTTATCCATATCTTCTAAAAGCCCGAGCACCTTCTGCCGCTCACGCTGCAGATGCATATCGTAAATATGCCGATGCGCCGCCGTGAGCGGCACGTTTACCCGCACATCGTTCTTTTCGGGAAGATCGGCGGCGACCACATCCTTCGTGCGGCGCAGCATCAGAGGGCGAACCCGGCGGCGTAATTTCTCGATAACCTGCGGGTCCTCACCGGACTCGGCGGGGCGCGCATACAGGTCGCGGAACATTCGCGCCGAGGGGAACAGCCCATCCGCCACAATCGCCAAGAGTGCCCAAAGCTCCATGAGGTTGTTCTCCATTGGGGTGCCCGTGATGGCGAGTTTTACCTGCGCATTCAGGGCACGTGCCACCTTCCACGCGCGAGTTTTCGTGTTCTTCACGAACTGCGCCTCGTCCAAAATCAACGCACCCCACCCTGCACGCGGGGAAGTACCGTTCTCTGTGTTTTCGGGAACATGGTTACCGAATTCGGTGTATCCGTCCTCGTCGAGGCGGAACAGCGCATAGCTCGTGAGCACCAGATGCGCACCCTGTACCAGCTCGGCGATGCTCTTGCCGCTTTTGCTCGTAGACTCGGTGATAGTCACCACCTTCGCACCCGGCACGAATCGCGCGGCCTCCTGCGCCCAGTTACCCACTACGGATGTTGGCGCAACCACGAGGAAAGGCGCAAACTCGGTGTGATCGGCGCGTTGCTCATGCTCGGCGATCGCTTGGGCAAGCAGAGCGAGCACCTGCACGGTTTTGCCCAAAGCCCATATCGTCGGCAAGAATCCCGCCCAGCCGGTGCTGCCTCAAGAACGCGAGCCAGCGGAAACCCTCAAGCTGATAAGGCCGCAGAACTGCGGTAAGACCCGGGGGAGAGGGCAGGTGATTCGCTGAAAATACGCCGGAAGAAACAGATAAAGAATCGGAATGTTCGTTCTCTAAAACTTCTTCGGAATCGGCGGTCTCACCCGCACGGTCGGCGGCCTCCACAAGGGCGAGAAGACTCTTGACCTGCGCATCCCAAGAAGCCACGGTTTCCACACTCGAAGCGAGCGATTCCAGTTCAGAGAACAGCCCCGCCTGATGCCGGTTAATACGCAGCTCACCGCCGGTCTCGTTGAGCGTGCGAGCCTCCTCAATGAGGGTTCTCAACGCCGAAAACTCCGGGCGATTGAGTGAAAAATAGGTGCCGTTACCCAGCAGAATACGGTCTTGATTCCGATCGAGCGCCTCAAAAACCTGGGCGAAAGGCACAGTCCAGTTATTGACCTTAATAGCGATACCCAGCCCGAACCAGTCACGCGAATTACCCTCGGTTACCTTGACCTCAATCATGGCGTCGGTTGCCTCGGTAAACTCTGGCACGGAACCGAGCAGTCGCACGCGAACCCCGGAAATACGCCGCAGGGCGGGCAACACATGGGCGAGAATATCGCGGGTTTCCCATCCCTGAGAGCGGCGTTCACCGAACCCGCCTGCCAACACCGGGTTAGATGCGGTCGCCGACCGTACCGCGCGCAGCACCCGCGCCTCAAAACGCTCGTCGCGTTCCGTGCCCAAGCCCAGCGCCGGCAGGCGGCGAACACTGAGTCTGTGCCTTCTTCATCGAGCGGGTTCTTCGGGTACTCCCAATACCAATTCAGGAGCGCATCATGCGAAATCTCATCATCAAAATACGCTTCAAACACCAAATAGGGCGAACGAACCTTCGGCAGAGCCAAAGCCGGGTCTGGGGTAAGGAATGGGACGGCCCGCGTGAGGGTAGGCAAAAACTCGCGGTGAAAAGCCTCGCGCTCGCCCGCCGGAATACGCATTTCGCCGCGAGATACCAATGATTCTGCGGCTGCGTCCAAGGGCTCGGCAAGCGGAATAAACGCCAGGTTAAGACCCTCCGGCAGATCCGGAATAGTCGGTGTCGCTGTGTTCTCGGACGAAAGTTCGGGAATGAGCCCGCCCGTCTGCGTTGCAGAATTTTCGCTCTCGTCCAAACTCTCATTCGCCTGCTCTTGCGAAGATTGAGCCTGAAAAACATCGCGATGCGGCGCGTCTAAGGCGCCTTTGCGCGTGCTTTTCCAATGCACCCGATGCGCCTGTTCCTCGTAAATACGCTGCACAAGAGAACCGAGCGCGAAAAATCCTGAGCGTGGCGAGCCGATGGGGTGGCAGTGCGCGGCATCAAACCAGAGCTGCCGCACCCGGTTATCTTCGCGGGTTTCCCATCCCAAGGCGGCATGAAGAGCCAGGTCAGGAGCGGAATCTTCACTCACGGCAGCCTCTGCGTTCTGTCGGGATTCGGCCTCAACGGCTCCGGCGTGTACCCTCACCTGGGCGGGCGGCAGAACCGCCGTAGTCACCTCAAACCCTTCGAGAAGAATCGGCAGGCCAATCTGCTCTGCGCGCGCCAGAACATCCCACAGTAGCGTAGAGTTCGTGGCGGTGAGCGAAATCCAGTCCCGATGCGAAGAGTACATATTCTGCCACGGGCGTGCGATAGCGTATATCTCGGCGAAGAATCGTTCGTGCTCGGGGTACACTTCGTGACGACCGACCGGCCCACCAACGCTGGAGGCGAAGGTCTCCCAGCTGAGCCCGCCCTTGATCCAGCGCCCGGTTTTGGACTGCATCAGCGGTCGCGCCAGCAAGTTGATGGGCGGAGTTGCACCGGGAATATTGCGCCCGCGCGCATACGAACCCGAAATGCTGAAGGAAAGGTCGAGCGCCCCCGGAACCCGTGCCGAATCAATACCAGATGCTTCGCCCCGGGCAGCGAGAACCTGCGCCATATCGCGCCGCCACACCGAAATTTTCGAGGGCGAAGAATGCGTATTCTCGTGGTCGTTCAGGGGGAGAGATTCGGGGTCGGTGGTGAGCGAGCTTGCTGAACGAATCGCCCCGGATGCGCGCAACGCCGCCAGGGGATCGTCGGCTGCCTCCGCCACCTGTCGCACGGTATCGTCTGGGCTCTCCGGGTTCATAGACTGGCGGATGCGACCGTCGGGCGCATTGTCGAGGGCTTTCCGCGCGGTCTTGGCGCGGTCGAGTGCGGTGAGCATGAGGGCGACGGCATGCTTGCAGTCGGCGGCGACCGGGCATGTGCATCGTGCGTTGAAAAGATTGGAATCGGCGTCAGAACCCGGGAAGAAGCGAATATCTACCTCATAGGGAATAGGGGTGCTCCCATTCACCAGACCTTCCAGCGTGTTTTCGTCTTCGTCGTAGGTGTAGCGCACCACTTCACGCTGACGGGCATAAGCAAGCCCGCGCTGGTATGCCTTATGCCCCGCCTGCCGAATAATCTGCGCAACGGTGACGGGGATATCGGGGAAAGGGTTTGGCGTGCTCACCGTTCCATTATCTCAAGGGTGTCAAAGAATCGCGCGGTAATTCGTTATGAGGTCTGTCCAAGATGGGCTGAGCGTTTTTTACGTGCATTTTTGATGACTATTATGAAGAACATAATAAAAGTGATGATGGTGGTCAGGAAGCCAACGCATAAGACGCTCACGGCAAGGGTAGCGGCTGCCTGTGTGAGAGGACTCGACCCCTTGGGCTGGATGCCCCTCCACTCGAAGGCATGGTACTCAACGACTGCTCCCCAGCCCGCTAGGGATGAACAATCCAATACCGAGAATGAGGAATAGTGCAGCTATTGCCCCAACCATACGTGCAGTTTTCATGCTTTCCCCTTGAGTAACTGACTTTATGGATTCATCTGGTCCCGTTCTTTTGCCAAGGGTGTTTTATTCTGCTCAGCATGCTTGTTTTGTGCCTTGCGTGCCTTCTTGGTCGCCGTTGTGAAGAGCAGAATAAAGGTGATAATGCCGGTGAGGAAACCAATGCCTAGGAACCATAGGCTCAGATTATTAGTCGCCATGACGAGCGGACTTGCTCCTGCGGGATCGACACCCCTCCATTCGAAGGCGTGGTATTCCACGAGTGAACCCCAGCCGGCTAGGATGAGCAATCCAAACCCGATAACCAGAAGTACTGCGGCTACTGCTCCAACGGTGTATATAGCTTTTTTCATGAGCGCTCCTTAGATGCTGACTCTATGAATCAACCTGGTTATGGTCGCCTTCTACCAAGGGGTTTTTATTCTGCTCACTGTGCTTATTTTGTGCCTTGCGTGTATTCCTAGTCGCCGTTGTGAAGAGCAAAATTAAGGTGATAATGCCGGTGAGGAAACCGATACCTAAAAGTCGGAAACTTATATTCAAAGTTGCGCGTGTGAGCGGACTAGCTCCCTCGAATTGAATACCCCTCCATTCAGAGGCGTGATACTCCACGAGAGCGCCCCATTCTCCTAAAATAAACAGGACTATACCACAAAAGAAGACCATCGCAGCTGTTGCTCCAACTATGTAGATAGCTTTTTTCATGAGCGCTCCTTAGATGCTGACTCTATGACTCAATCTGGTCTTGGTTTTCCTCTCGTGAAGTCATGGTCTGTTTAAGGTGTTCTCGCTTGGATTTTCGAGCTTGTCGAGCTTCCCAGAAACCCCTGAAAACATTAAAAACTATGGCAACAATGCTGAGAATGAGACCGATAACTATGTATCGATGACCCAGGCGAGCAGTCGCCAGCACGAGTGGGCTTGCACCACCGGCAGAACCAACGCCCCTCCATTCGAAGGCGTGGTATTCCACAAGCGAACCCCAGCCTGCCAGGATGAAGAGAATGACGCCGACAACAAGAAGCCCGACGGCTGTACCTCCGATGATGTAGAAAGTCTTTTTCATGGTGCTCCTGAGGTGTCGACTCTATGAATCAATCTGGTTCTGACCTTCTTCCAAGAGGTCTTGAGCCTGTTCAGGATACTTTTTGTGCGTCTTGCGGGAGTTCCTGATCGCCGTGGTGAAGAGCGGAATCAGGACGATAAGCCCAGCGAAAAGACCAGTACCGAGAATCCAGAGACTTATCGTGAGAGTTGATCGAGTGAGAGGACTCGCTCCTTCATGCTGTACACCCCTCCACTCGAGGGCATGATACTCCACGAGTGAACCCCAGCCTGCCAGGATGAAGAGAATGACGCCGACAACAAGAAGCCCGACGGCTGTACCTCCGATGATATAGAAAGTCTTTTTCATGGTGCTCCTGAGGTGTCGACTCTATGAATCAATCTGGTTCTGACCTTCTGCCAGGAGGTCTTGAGTCTGTTCAGGATGCTCTTTGTGTGTCTTGCGGGAGTTCCTGATCACCGTGGTGAAGAGCGGAATCAGGACGATGAGCCCAGCGAAAAGACCGGTACCGAGAATCCAGAGACTTATCGTGAGAGTTGATCGAGTGAGAGGACTCGTTCCTTTATGCTGCACGCCCCTCCACTCGAGGGCGTGATACTCTACGAGTGACCCCCAGCTTCCTAGAATAAATAGTGCAGCACCAAGAACCAGAAAGAGGGCAGCTATTACGCCAACCATGCGTACTATTTTTATATTTCATAAATTACTCCTTATAAATTTAAAATATTTTATAGTCTCCTATAAAATTACTTTATCTATCTCGGGTATGCTTTCAATACTCTAGCCCGCAAACCCTAGTAAGTGCAACCTTGGCGAGGGTGCGTGCTGACATTTAAAGTATCCTTTAATGATTTAATTGAATAGTATTTAAAATTTTAAAAATAAATATATTTTTAATAAAATATTGGATGACTCGCTTGATTTAGATGAATTGGATATATACGGTGTTAAATACATCTAGGTGGAATAATGCAGATTAGATATAGTTTAGATATAGTGATTTTGGAGAGAGATTTTTATGAAATTGCGGAGTTTGTTGGTGGTAATTACTTCTTTTGTGTTAGCAAATGGAGTGATTGCACCTTCTTATGGGTATGTGGGGCAACAGCCTCAGGAAAACAACAAACAGAATACGATGACCGAGCTTGAGAAAATCCAGCATACTGATTTTAGCTCTGCTGCGCCCCTTCAGGATGTAGCACCTGCGCAGTTATCTGATGAAAGTCAGAAAATGGAGCATGATACTCCTCGTTCAACTGTCTCGGTTCAGAAGAATCCGAAGGATGGTGTTTCTGTTAGCAATAAAAAACTCGGGGGTGCATCGGTTCATATAGGTCTCCCGTATGCTGATGGGGCTAGTGATGCCTCGTCTGTGTCCCAGGGTGTTGTGTCTTACGATAATAAGAATGGATCCTCAACTATCCCTGTTGCTAAGAATGACGGTAGTTTGCAAATGGTTACCAAGATTGATAATCGTGATGCACCTACCGAGTATAAGTACGTTATGGGGGTGCCTCAGGGTACAAAGTTAGTTCATCAGAAAGATGGTAGTGTGCTTATTGTTGGGCAGGATGGCACAATGATTAGCGCGGTGAGTAAGCCGTGGGCTGTTGATGCTCAGGGCACCCCTGTGGATACCAAATATATCATTCAGGGGAACGAGCTTATTCAAGTTATTGATCATACGTCACAAGACTATAAGTATCCCATTGTTGCTGATCCTTGGATGGGTATTGATTTGATTGATAAAGTATGGGTGGAAGATAAGCCCGAAGGGTACGTAGTGAACGTTGATCCAACTCCTTGGGGGCGTATGGTTACTGGTCCTGGTACTGAGGACGCTCATGTTGATGAGTTGAAGTCCAAGTTGGGCGACGATGCATGGAGGGTGGATGACCATGATGGAACTATTCGGGAGCAGTATTTGTGTCATGTAAAAGGTAACATTCCGGCGGAGTTGGGGACGTATAACCTAGAATCATGGTGGGAATCAAAACCGTGGGCTGATCAGTTAAATCTGAACGATCAGTGTAATGTAGGCGCTAAATCTGAGAAATATTACTAAACGTTCTCATGTGATCTGGGTTCTTAGTGGGGGATATGGGAGATATACAAAAACTTTGTCCTCGTATTCTTGTCTCTTACGTTGGAATCTATGTACCCATCCCATGAACGTTACATAAAACATAATGGTTTGACAGATTCGGATGTTTACAGACTCCCTACAGTTGTTGTAACCTGGATTCAGCTTCAAGAGTTTCGACTGATAAGCTCCGACTATGGTCGAACGCCAACCCCATGTTCACGGGTGGCTCGGATGACGAAGCGGTTTGTATTCGCCGCCTCAGGTGGCACTTGGTACAGGCAAGAGCAACGCGAAAGGAACGCGCATTCAGCGCATGGTTGTCAATGTACAACAGCTCTTCATCTCCAGCATCCCCCCCTTACTCCTGCACGCTCTTATCAGGAAAATCTGCGTGCCGCATCCGTGCCCGCACGCGGCGGTTACCAGGCGGTAAGCATTCAGGACTACGCACGTATTTCTTCTAAGCGCGACGAATTCCTCAATTTTCTGCTTCTTCCCAACCCCGAGGGTATTCCCGCCGTCGAATATGCCGGTCTGCGCGTAGCATAGGGGTATGAGCGCCTCAGGACTGCTTCTCGACTCGGATGTTCTCGCCGAGATTCGCAAAGCCACACCAGATCCCAAAGTTGTTGCCTTTCTGCGCCGCCGCGCCTATAAACACCTCTACATTTCGGTGCTGAGTGTGGGCGAGCTTAAAGGACTCTACCCCTACCCAGAGACCGACCGATGGATTGCTGAACTTCTCGACAGATTCGCCGACCACATCATTAACGTGGATGCGCGCGTAAGCCTCGAATGGGCGGGACGCAGCGCCCCGCGCGGCACCCACAGTCACGGGCGTAAAGATGCCGAGCCCCTGCCCACCGCTGCCCTCGAAGGTCTGATGGCGGCGAGCGCCCAAGCTCACGACCTCGAAATTGTTTCCTCAAAGGCTGAGGTGTACCGATCCTGGGGCGTGCCTGCGGTGAATCCGTGGATCGAAGACTAATTTTCCGTCCCGTATTTCGCTGTAAGCGCCGGGGGAGTACCTGCGTGTTCGAGAAAGCCGTGAGAAATGCTCGGCACAATTATCTGTACACGCCGCTGCAGCGATGAGAGCGCATCGGTAACGTTCGTGTAACCCCTCTGTTCACGGTGAGCGGTTAACGAAGGTTAGCCGCCAATTAACCGGAACTATTTCCCCGAAAGCTCAGCAGGCTCACACGAGCTGGCAGGTTTCATGGCATGATGGAAGAACGATGAAAAGTAGCTCTTCTACATCCCGGTATTCTGCCCCTATGCCACTCTGGCTGCAGGGCATCGTTGAATTAGTTTTTACCGCCGCGCTTTCTTTCGGGCTTGTGCTCGTTCTGCTTATGGCGGTGTGGTTTACCAACGGTTTTAACCGTATGGATTTTCCCGCACTCGCAACTCTTGCCTCCCACCTGTGGCTGCTCATGCACGGTGTGCCGCTGAATATTCCGAATGCTTTCGGTATTATCTTGCCGCACGGCATGCTCACACTGGTGCCCATGGGGCTGAGTATTATTCCGGTGCTCCTATGCTTTAGGTCTGGGCGAAAACTGGCGCGCGCATCCTATGAGGGGGAATTCTTCAAGCCCGTACTATTAGGGTGCGCCGCCTACGGTATTTTTGCTGCCGTCGCCTTTGCATGGGCGAGCACCGAACGGCATCTGCTGGGTATTGTTGGTGCGGCGTTGATTCCACAGATCGTGGTGCTGGTCGGGCTGATCTGGGGCGGCTACTATGAATCGCGTTCGCTCGCCCGTATGGTGGGCGTGAACACCGCTGAACAGATTTCGCAGATGAGCCAGTACTCGCGATGGGCGAGCTCCTATGTGTGGTCGATTGTGCGTGCCTCCATGGTGGCGATTTTCTCGCTCATCATGGGCGGTGCTCTGGTGCTGGTGGTTGCCATGATGATGCGTTGGTCGCAGATCGCAACAATTTACCAGGAACTTCACGCCGGGCCGGTGGGGCGCTCGCAGTGACCCTGCTGCAGCTGGGTTACCTTCCGAACTTGGTGATCTACGCGATGTCGTGGACTACCGGCGCCGGGTTCGCGTTCGGTGTTGACACGCATGTGGGCTGGTCGCAGACGACGATGGGCGATCTTCCGCTCTTTCCGGTGCTGGGTGCTATCCCTGAGAGCCTGGGCTGGATAGGGTATGCGGGTCTGGCGGTTTCGCTGGGCGCCGGGGCCGTTGCCGGTTGGTGGTTCTTGCGTGAAGGTGAAGACCACGTGGACGAGTGGATCACCATGAAGGTACGTTACCGGGTGATTGCGCTGCCGCTTTCTTCGCTCGTGTTGGGGACGCTGGTGGGCGTGCTCTGTGGCGTGTGGGCTTATATTTTGGGTTGGATTTCCAGCGGATCGTTGGGTGTGGGGCGTTTTACCGAGGTAGGCGCATCGCCCGCAGCTTTCGCCGTGGCGACCGCAATAACCCTGGGCGCGGGTACCGCGTTGGGTAACCTGCTGTGCCATGTGCTTCTGCCCTGATAGCAGTCGCGAGCTGCCGCGTTTTGCCGATGAACGTCCCAATCTGGGCAGTCGCATGAGCGAGATGTTGCAGCAGCGTCGCGCGGCGCGGGCGGAGCGTGAACAGCTCAGGAACGATGAGCAGGAACGCGAGGCGCAAGAACGTGAAGAGCAGGCGCGTGAGCGGGCTCAGCAGCGGCGTGAACGCGTCAAACAGGTGCACGCCCGCCGTGCAGAACTCAATAAATTTGCTGAGCAAGAAGAAGCACAGCGAGCGCATAGTTTAGGTATCAAGACGGAGCAAGAATCCTTGCGTGAAGACGGTTCCGCCGAAGCTGCGGACTCGAAGGATGCGGCATCTGACGAACAAACCATCGAGCTGACGGGAGCGGATGAACCCACCGTAGAGCTTGATACCTCCGAAAACTCCGAGGATGCGCCGCGCACGGTCAAGCCCGGCAAGCGTGAGAAAGCACCGGGGAAGCCGGTCTTTAACCGCGTTCCCCGCCCCGAAACCTTCGGTAACAGCGGTGATAATAAGGGCGATCGGGAAACACGAGAGCAGAGCGCTCGTACAGGGGAGTCTGGGTCGCAGAAGGCCTCCTCGTCAGCGGAGTTCCACGAGTCCGGGTATAAGCGTTTTGGCGTGCCGCGCCCGGTTGCCGCATCGCCCGCATCCGATCAGGAGAGTACGGAAGGTTCGGCGCAGTCGCACGAGACTACCGTTCAGGAGAAGCGTCAGCTCACGCCCACTCAGGCGATGGCTGTTATCTTCGGAACCCCTGAGTCGACCGAGGACGGATCTTCGGAGGAAGAGCCCTCCACGGGGCAGGATTCCTCGCAGAAGAAGAGGAAGAAATAACTTTCGCGCCCGAGATGTCGATACTTGGGAACACCTAGAAGGCTGGGAGCACAGCGGAATATAACAATTGTGCCGAGTGAATCCTTAAGATTCACTCGGCACAATTGTTTGAAAAGCTCCCCCAAGAAGAACTTAAGGAGCAGGTTCGCCAATCGATACAGAAGTATTGGCGCGCACTGCACGGTCGAAGGACTCTTGACATTGCTTCATATCGGTATCCGTCAGGGCGTGGGAGTAACACTGCCGATAGTTTTGCGCATCCGGGCTCAACGCCATGACAAGCCCCGAAAGAAGCGTCCACCCCGCAAAAAGAAGGCTTAGCCCCGCGGCAACATAGAGAATCCACGGCCCCCGCCCTTGGGCATTGCGCACTATCGCCATAATGGTCAGCCCAATCCCCAGAAATACCAAGACAAAAAGCAGAAGAAACAGGGGGAAGGGGCTCAGCAAGAAGGGGGTTCCCGATAGGGTCAGCATAGAACCCGCAAGCAATAGCCATAAACTGCGCATCAGCTTGCGGCGGCGTTCTTCGGGAGTGAGCTGCGGACGCTTCGGCGCAGGCGGCATCGGTTGCTGCGGCGGCACTTGGGGGTACGACGGGGGCATATTTGACATAGGTTAAGGGTACCTCCCTGCGGCGGTCTGCGGTCACGAGAATCACCGTGAAACCCTGAAAATCTGGACTGGGGGAGGGGCGTTAGCTTATCGTTTCGGAATTGGCTTAACTGCAGAATTTCTGGTGCGGTGCCCGTGGCATAGGTGCTACCCAGCCGCTATGTGATGCGCTAAACTATTGCTGTGCGAATTGTGATAATGGTCTCCGGGTCCGGTACTAACCTACAAGCTATTCTCGACGCCGTGGGGACGGGTGAGCTGAACGCAGAGATCGCCGCCGTAGGCGCAGATAAGCCCTGTACTGGCCTTGACCGAGCCGCCGCAGCCGGGGTTGAAACCTTTCTGATCGAACCGGCAGACTATGCTGACCGCGAGCAATGGAACCGCGCTCTCGAAGAGAAAATCACTTCCTACACCCCCGATTACGTTGTATTCGCCGGGTTCATGCGCATTGTGGATGCGCAGCTGGTCGCCCGCTTCGAGAACCGGATTATCAACACTCACCCCGCGTTGCTGCCCTCATTCCCCGGGGCACACGGTGTGCGGGATGCGCTCGCCCACGGCGTTAAAATCACCGGGCTGACGGTTCATTTCGTGGATTCCGGGGTTGATACCGGCACGATTATCGCCCAGGCTGCGGTGCCCGTCGAAGCTGGTGACACCGAAGAAAGCCTGCATGAGCGCATCAAGGTGCAAGAACGTCAGCTCTTAGTGCGGACCCTCGCAGAATTTGCTGCCCTCCCCAAAACTCAAAACCCCTAGAACTTCCTGCCCGCATGGTGCCGCATCCCGGTGCATGCGGGCAGTATTAAAACCCCGCCACGGGGTACCACCCATTCACCGAGCAAGAAGCAACGGAGTAATTAGTGTCTATGAAGAAGCTCGATCGTCTGCCCCTGCGCCGCGCCCTCATATCCGTGTATGACAAGACTAACCTGGCGGAGTTCGCCCGCGGTCTGCACGAGGCAGGCGTGAAGCTGGTGTCTACCGGTTCGACCGCATCCACGATCGCCGCCGCCGGTGTGCCCGTCACCGAAGTTACCGAGGTTACCGAGTTCCCCGAGTGCCTGGAGGGCCGCGTGAAGACCCTGCACCCGCGCATCCACGCCGGTATTTTGGCCGACCGCCGCAAGCAGGAGCATATCGACACCCTTAACGAACTCGACGTTGAGCCCTTTGATTTGGTTGTCGTGAATCTGTACCCCTTCGCAGAGACTGTGGCATCCGGTGCCGACCAAGACGCTATCATCGAAAAAATCGATATCGGCGGTCCTTCAATGGTGCGTGCCGCCGCGAAGAATCATGATGCGGTTGCCGTCGTGGTAGACCCCAAAGACTACGAACGCACCGTAACCGCCGCCCAGATGGCGGGTTTTCCCTAGAGGAGCGCCGCCGCCTGGCCGCCGGGGCCTTTGCCCATACCGCCGCTTACGATACCGCCGTCGCTACCTGGACCGCCGCGCAGTTCCAGCAGGATGAAGACGCTAACTTCTGGCCCCCGTACGCCGGTTTGGGCTTTGAACGCAGCGAGACCCTGCGTTACGGCGAGAATCCGCATCAGCGCGCGGCTCTGTATGTGGATCCCGCGGCAGCCCCCGGTATCGCCCAGGCTGAGCAGATTCACGGCAAGGCGATGAGCTACAACAACTATGTGGATGCCGATGCCGCCCTGCGCGCAGCCTATGATTTTGATGAGCCTGCGGTCGCCATCATCAAGCACAACAACCCCTGCGGTATTGCAATTGCAAGCCCTGACGCCGCAGACCCAATTGCCGATGCGTACGCTAAGGCTCATGCTTGCGATCCGCTGTCCGCCTATGGTGGCGTGATTGCCGCGAACCGCCCGGTCACCAAGGATATGGCGCAGGCCGTTAAAGATATTTTCACCGAGGTTATGGTGGCGCCCGGATACGAGCCGGAAGCCCTCGAAATCCTGGAAACCAAGAAACCTCCGCCTGCTGGTGCTTCCCGAGGGATTTGGGCGTGAGGCTATCGAGTACCGCTCGATTTCCGGCGGCGCGCTCTTCCAGGAAGCCGACCGCCTTAACGCCGAGGGTGATAACCCGAAGAATTGGCAGCTGGTCGCCGGTGAACCTGCCGACGAAGCCACTCTGCGCGATCTTGAATTCGCGTGGCGTGCCCTGCGTGCCCCCAAATCGAATGCGATTATGCTCGCCCATAATGGTGCCGCCGTGGGTATCGGCATGGGGCAGGTTAACCGCGTGGATTCGTGCAAACTCTCGGTTGAGCGCGCCAATACACTCGGCGGAGAAGGTCATGAGCGTGCCCGCGGTGCGGTTGCCGCATCCGATGCTTTCTTCCCCTTTGCGGACGGCCTGCAGGTTCTTCTCGACGCCGGTATCCGTGCGGTCGTGCACCCCGGCGGCTCGATCCGTGATGACGAAGTTATTCAGGCCGCGAAGGATGCGGGCGTCACCATGTACCTGACCGGAACCCGCCACTTCTTCCACTAAATTTCGGCATTGTCTCAACAATCGAATGCGCCAGCCAGGTAGGCTGATGCACGGTGAATATTGCCAACCCAATCCGGCTGCAAAAGTTATGGTGTGCACGGGTTGGGTTGGCACGCATACGGGGTAAATATTCGATAGGATTAAGACGTGCCTAAAGTCAGTGAAGAATACAAAAAGAACAGGCGTATACAGATTATCGATGTCGCCCGTGAATGCTTTATTAAAGGCGGGTATCAAAAGACCTCGATGAACGAGATTATTGCCGCCACCGGGCTCTCCGCAGGAGCTATCTACAACCACTTTTCCTCGAAAGAAGAGATCATGGTAGAGGCCGCACGCCTTGACATGGCTCCCTTCGAGAAAGTGCGTGCGGATTCTCCGTGGGATTATGTTCTGGGGTTCTTGAAGATTCTTGATACGGCGAAAACCCGTCGCTTTCTGCTCGCCACCTGGGGCGAGGCTGTCTCAATGCCCGCTATCAATGCCGTAGTGGGGGAGCAAATGCATCAACTGCGCGCCATGGCGATGGAACGTTACCGTGCCTGGGGTGAACGCGAACTCGATGTAACCGCTGAAGAGCTTGAGCAGTGGCTTAATGTCATGGGTGCGGCGGTGCTTTCGGTGCTTAGCGGGTATGTGGTGCAGACTCAGCTTCTCGGAAAAGAAAACCGTGAAGCCTATTTCGCATATGCAACCGCTATTTTGACTCAGGAATAACCCGGTGTAGATGCGCCGCCTGCGCGCGTCTGCCTCCTTCGGGGCAACAATACTCATGGTTCGGCATGGAAAACTCGCCCGCAAGGATCGCCGCGAACATGCCAAAGAGCCCTTGGTATGGCGTCTCATACGGTGGGCTTCATATCTGTGCAGGCACTAACCTATACGGTAAGATGAGAGTCACATCATAAACTCTCATCACATTTTATGAAGAATCACACTTTGAGGAGTGGTATGACCGAGCAGACTCGAACCGTGCTTGAGGCTCCCCTCGCGGAGCTTGACCCTGAGGTCGCCGAAGCACTCGATCTGGAACGTAAGCGCCAGCAAAACACCCTGGAAATGATCGCTTCCGAAAACTTCGTGCCGCGTGCCGTACTCCAGGGGCAGGGGTCAGTGCTGACCAATAAATATGCGGAAGGCTACCCGGGTCGCCGCTACTATGGTGGCTGCGAATTCGTCGATATCGTTGAAGACCTGGCTATTAAACGGGTTAAGGAGCTCTTCGGCGCCGAGCACGCCAACGTACAGCCTCACTCCGGTGCCCAGGCGAATAACGCCGTCATGCACGCCCTGCTGACCCCCGGTGAGAAGATCATGGGTCTTTCGCTGGCTCACGGTGGGCACCTTTCGCACGGTATGAAGCTGAACGTCTCGGGTAAGCTCTACGAGGTTGTTGCCTACGAGGTAGGCGAAGACGGTCGGATCGATATGGAACAGGTTCGGCAGCTCGCACTCGCTGAGCGTCCCAAGGTTATTATTGCCGGATGGTCGGCGTACCCCCGTCAGCTGAATTTCGCGAAATTCCGTGAGATTGCCGATGAAGTTGGCGCCTACCTGTGGGTTGATATGGCCCATTTTGCCGGTCTGGTAGCGGCGGGTCTGCACCCCAACCCGGTACCGCACGCCCACGTGGTTTCGTCAACCGTGCACAAGACCTTAGGTGGACCCCGCTCCGGGTTTATCCTGTGCACCGAAGAGCTCAAGAAAAAGATCGACTCAGCGGTATTCCCCGGGCAGCAGGGCGGACCGCTCATGCACGTGATTGCCGCGAAAGCGACCGCGTTCAAGGTTGCCGCAACTGAAGAGTTCAAAGACCGTCAGAAGCGCACAATCGAGGGGGCGCGCATCCTAGCAGAGCGCCTGACTCACCAGGATATGCGCGATGCGGGAGTTTCCATCGCCACCGATGGTACCGACGTTCACCTGGTACTGGTCGATCTGCGCCACCACGAGCTCACCGGTAAAGAGGCTGAAGACCTGCTGCACGACGCGGGTATTACCGTTAACCGCAACGCGGTGCCGAACGATCCCCGCCCGCCGATGGTGACCTCCGGGCTGCGCATCGGTACCTCGGCCCTGGCAACCCGCGGTTTCGACGCCGAAGGCTTTACCGAGGTCGCCGATATTATCGCTTCGGTACTGTTGCCGCAGCACGATATCGCCGCCCTGCGCGAGCGTGTGAATAAGCTCTGCGATAAGTACCCGCTCTATGTGGGAAGTGAGAGCTGGTAAAACTTATGAAGACCCCGTTGTACGCTTCGTAAAGCGTCTGCGGGGTCTTTTGCCTATGTACATCTTTCACGGTTGAATCCGTGACGTGAAGAGAAAGGAAAACTGCTATGCCGCAGATTCTTGATGGTAAGGCAACCGCAGCCGCCATTAAATCCGAGCTGACTGAGCGCGTTGAGGCGCTCAAAGCACGGGGCATTACCCCCGGTTTGGGAACGGTACTCGTGGGGGATGACCCCGCCTCACACTCCTATGTGGGCGCTAAACACCGCGACTGCGCGGAGATCGGCATTAACTCGATCCGTGTGGATCTGCCTGCCGATATTACTCAGGAAGAGCTTGAAGCCGAGATTGATAAGCTCAATCACGACCCTGCCTGCACGAGCTATATTGTGCAGCTTCCCTTGCCCTAAGCACCTGGATACTAACCGTATTTTGGAGAAGATTGCGCCTGAGAAGGACGCTGACGGCCTGCACCCCACTAACCTTGGCAAGCTGGTGCTGAACGTTTCGGAGCCGTTGGATTCGCCCCTGCCGTGCACCCCGAACGGTGTGATTGAGCTGGTGAAACGCCACGGTATCGACTGGAACGGTAAGAATGTGGTTGTGCTCGGTCGCGGTATTACCGTGGGTCGTCCTCTAGGGCTGCTGCTGACCCGCCGTGAGATCAATGCAACCGCGACCTTGGCGCATACCGGTACCCAGAACCTTGACGAGGTTCTGCGCCAGGCGGATGTTATTGTCGCCGCCGTGGGTGTGCCGCATGTGCTCAAAGCGGATCAGGTGAAGGACGGCGCAATTCTGCTGGATGTGGGAGTCTCCCGTGCCGAAGACCCCGAAACCGGCAAGAAGAAACTCTTCGGCGACGTTTCTCCCGAGGCGGCCGCGAAGGCATCTTGGGTATCCCCGAACCCCGGCGGTGTGGGTCCCATGACCCGCGCAGAGCTACTGGTGAATGTCGTAGAGACCGCAGAACGTCAGGCAGCGAAGAACTAGCCTGGCCGTCAGCTCAACGTTCCATGCCGCAGCACGTGAGAGGGCTCTGAGGATAACCGCGCGCCATTGTGAAACGCGCTAGGTACGACAATGCCCGGGTGCATATTGTTGTCGCACTCGGGCACTGTTATCGCACGTCTTATGCCTGCTGTGGAGTTTTTTACAGCAGCATCTCGTAAAAATAGGCATCCCCTTTATAGAGCGTCACGCTGTGCTCAACGGGTGAACCCTGCGAGGTATAGCTGGTGGTGGTCACCTTGAAAGCAGCGGCACCCACGGTTGGCAGATGATTGAAGGCTTCCGCATCCGCCTCGGTCATCAGGGTTGCTTCCATGCGCATCATGCCGTGTTCGATTGTGTACTCGCAATGGTCGTGAGGATCTTTGCGTGAACCGCCAGAGGCCATCGTTTCAAGCAGGCATGTTGCAACCTCAGGTGCCAAATAGGCGAGCTCAAAACCGATAGGCTCACCCTCAGCCAAGCGCAAACGCTAACCAAAAGCACCGAAGAATCTATGGTGACACTCAAATAACGTGAAATTTCTTCTGTCACCTCAACCCACTGGGTTGAAAGCATTCTGGTTGAAGCCTGCAGCCCGCGCCGCTCCATATCTTCGGCGAACGAGCATACCCGCGGAATATAGCTTCCCTGAGAACGATCGGCAACGTACGTTCCAGAACCCTGAACGTTATAGATAAGACCGCGCTCCAGTAGAGCCTTGATAGCGTTGCGCACCGTCTGGCGGCTTACCTTGAACTTCTCCTGAATAGCGCGTTCAGTCGGGAGTTTATCTCCGGGAGAACCCGGAATCACATATTTTTGTTCCAGGTAGCGAATAACCTGCTCATATTTAGGGCCAGGAACCGGCGGGAGCAAGGTTGGATCGTCGTGAAGCTCCTCAGCGTTCTCCGTCATAGAACCACGTGCAGAAGCCTCGGGTGCCTCGTGAGAACCCGAGTTAGAGACAGAACCTGAAAAGTTGAGTGAATGAGTCATCACAGATAGTTTACGCCTATCCGGCCCTAAAAGCGTTGCACTACGTGTATGTCGAGGCATTTATCCTGGCATAATTGATGTTATGCACACACGCGAGCAAATTCTGTGACCACCGCCGACTCCGATAACGCCTCCGTGCGTAAAGCCATTATTGGGTCCTGCATCGGCGTTGGGCTCCTAGTACTTCTTCTCGTTCTGGCAATTTTCAACGCCAACAGCGTGCTCGGTTGGATCCTGGCCGGACTTATTCTTGGATGGCTGGCGCTCGCCGTCTACTTAGTGCGTATCGTGCTGGTATCCATCAAACAGGATCGTGCCGAACTTAGCCGCATCCACCGCGAAGAATCGGATGCGATGCTCGCCGATAAACTTGCCCACAGCTTTCAGATCGTGCTTGTGCAGTCCCGCGAAATTGCCAACTACCTCACGGACGACAGCGAAGAATCTCGCGCCATGATCGAGCGGGCTTTAGATACTATTAACACCACAGCGTCCAATGGGATGGGAATGGTCAACGACGAAATGAGGGGTGAAGAATGAGCCGCGCCGCTAAAACTCTGCGCGTCGCCAGCGTGAACGTCAACGGTATTCGTGCCGCCTACAGGAAAGATATGGCCACGTGGCTCGCTGGCCGCGACGTTGATATTCTCTGCCTGCAGGAGGTTCGTGCCCCCGATAAGATCGTGCGCGAACTTCTCAACGAAGACGACTGGAATATTCTGCACGCCGAAGCCGCCGCCAAAGGACGCGCCGGGGTATTGGTGGCAACCCGCAAGCACCCCAATGCGAACGGTGAGCTTCTGAAAAACCAGCCTGTCGCTACCCGCTCCACGATCGGCGAAGACTATTTCGCGGACGCTGGCCGCTGGGTTGAGGCGGACTACACCTTGCCCACCGGCGAAACCCTGACCGTCGTAAGCGCCTACGTGCACTCCGGCGAGGTTGGAACGCCCCGCCAGGATGACAAATACCGCTTTCTCGACCGTATGCTCGTGCGCCTGCCCGAACTCGCTCAGCACTCAGATCACGTGCTCATTGTGGGAGACCTCAACGTGGGGCACACCGAGCTCGACATTAAAAACTGGAAGGCAAACCAGAAACGCGCCGGTTTCCTGCCCGAAGAACGCGCATACTTCGATAAATTCTTCGGCGAAATCGGCTATGAAGACGTGGCGCGTAAACTCGCAGGTGAAGTGCCCGGGCCCTATACCTGGTGGTCCTACCGCGGCAAAGCTTTCGATAACGACGCCGGGTGGCGCATCGACTACCATATGGCTACCCCCGCGCTCGCCACGAAAGCCGTGGAAGCAACGGTCGATCGTGCCGCCTCCTATGATGAACGGTTCAGCGATCACGCGCCGCTCGTCGTCGATTATCAGTTCTAGAATTCACCCGCCGATAAGATGCCGGATGCGCTGGCTAACCGGCCGTCCGCATCGTGCGCCCCTTGAAGAAAGTATCTATCATGTCTGACGAAAAGAAACAGGATAAATCACTCATTCCCAATGCGTCTTTGGATCGTGTGCGTGTCTACTCCGGTGCGCAGCCTTCCGCAGATTCGATGCACCTGGGCAACTATATTGGCGCGGTGAACAACTGGGTTGCCCTGCAGGAGGACCCCGCCAACGAGTGCCTGTTCTTTATTCCCCGATATGCACGCTATTACCGTGCCCTCAAGATCCACAGTCCCTGCGCGAACGCACCCGCCTGACCGCCGCCCAGTATATTGCCGCCGGTATTGACCCTGCGCGTTCCCCGTTCTTTGTGCAGTCGCAGGTGCCTGAGCACGCGCAGCTTGCTTGGGTACTGAACTGCTTCACGGGTTTTGGTGAGGCATCACGCATGACCCAGTTCAAGGACAAATCGCAGAAGCAGGGTGCTGATAACGCCTCGGTGGGGTTATTTACCTACCCGGTGCTGATGGCGGCGGATATTCTGCTGTATCAGGTCGATGGCGTACCGGTGGGCGAGGATCAGCGCCAGCACCTAGAGCTTACCCGCAACCTGGCGCAGCGGTTTCAACTCGCGCTTTGGCGAAACCTTCGTGGTTCCCGAACCCATTATTTTGAAGGAAACCGCCAAGATTTACGATTTGCAGGAGCCGACCTCGAAGATGTCGAAATCTGCCACCTCCGATAAGGGGCTTATCAAACTTTTGGATGAGCCGAAGGCGACTGTGAAGAAGATTAAGTCTGCCGTGACCGACGACGGCTCCGTTATTGCTTATGATCGTGAGGCGAAACCTGGCGTCTCTAATCTGCTCTCGATCTATTCCGCGATGACTGGCGAGAGCATCGACTCTCTCGTCAAACGTTATGAGGGTAAGATGTACGGTCATCTCAAGGTTGATTTGGCGGATGTTGTGGTCGAGAAACTTTCGCCCCTGCGTGAGCGTACCCTAGAGCTTATGGCGGACCCCGCCGAGCTTGACCGCTTGCTGGCATTGGGCGCTCAGAAAGCTCGTGAAATAGCGACTGTTACTATCGAGAATGTCTACGATAAAGTGGGTTTTTTGCCCGCACAGCGCGGCTAGACCGAAGGAGGTACGCTGTGACTGTTAAGAACACCTGCGAGAATCTATCACACACTGAGGAATCGCCCACTCTTCACCCCGGGCAGCGTTATTTGAGTCTGATCGCCCACGTGAACGGACCGTTGGGGCAGCGTCTTGTGGACTGGAAGAAGAGAACCGGCATGACTCTTCCCACTGATTTGAGTAATCATGTGACTGTGTATGTTAGTGAGCTGACCGAGCAGAACGAGAACGACTGGCGTTCGGATGCGCTGGCGCATTCACTCGCCGCAATTGGCGCGGTGCAGGCGCGCGCTGGGGGAGTGTGCACCTTCCGCCCAAACTCTGAGATCGAGTATCTGGACGTTATCTTAGGCGCCGATACTTTTGCCGAACTTCATGGCGCGTGCGTGCAGGAGTTAGGGCAGTGGGCATCGCCTTTCCCTTACGTTCCGCATATCACCTTGGGGCGTTCTTTGACGCCGGATCAGGTGCGGCAGGCGCATCGGATTTTCGATGATTTACCAGAACAAGAACGCTCGTTTCACGGTAGATACTCTGCACGTATATGCCTATGATGGCGCGGATTGGGAACCTCTGGGAGCACTATCTCTTCAGTCTTAGCTGCGCCCCACAGTCTTGATATATATACCTACAGCGCAAGCCCCGATACCTAAACCGGTATCGGGGCTTGGGTTCTCTAACTTCTTCCTAGTGGGAGTCCGCAGTTACGGGCGCCGCATTCGCTGAAGAGACACCGCTGAGTTCATTGGGAACCTGCGGCAGGTCGATGCTCATGAGGGTCTTTGGATGAGAAGCATCCGAGAGTGATACCGCGTGAAGCTTCTTCGTCTCGGGGTCGGTCACGTAGGCGGTTTTACCGTCCACCCACAATGCCGGGCGAGGATCCTGCCAGGTTTCTGACTCGGTCCACGTATCCATTAGCTGTACCGACCCAAGCTCGGTGCCGTTCGCCGGGTCGTAGATACGCAGCTTACCATCTGTGGTAAGCAACAGAGCCTCGCCGTTAGGTCCGCGGCCCATGGAACGGAAGGTGTAGCTGACTCCTTTGGGGAGTGAGTATACCTCTCGCGTGCGGTTGACCGTATCAATGATGGCAAACTTCTCGGGACGCTCAAGTTTGGCGTCCTTATCCGTCTTATAATCCGCCAGAACGTAAGGGGAGTCTGCCGTTCCTGCCTGGTTGCCCGAGCGTGAATAGGGATCTTGAGGGTTTGTCACCTTCGTGAAAGCGCCGTCCCGGTAGATGAGTACGCCGTCGGTGCATCCGATCGTGAAGGTATTATCCCGCGCGATAGCTTCGCCGTGTACACCGGGGCATTCCTTGTTTTCCGTTATGGTCTTACCGTTAGCGTCTACCACGGCTGCGCCCGTGCGGGTTTTGGAATCCCCGACTGCTACGAGGTACTGGTCATTAGGTAGGGGAATAGCGAATCCGTGGTGAGGATTGGGGAGCTTAACCTGCTTGGTTTCAAGGTTAGTTGCCGTGCGTTTATTGGATACCAGGTTTGCGGGGTCGTATACGTCGAAGGTGCCGGTACCGTCTGCGAATGCCGCAACCTTACCATTATCGGCAATAACATGCCCGGTGTGGTCGGCCTGAAGTGAGAGTGTCGAGAGGCTGGGAGCGGTGGTGTAGTAGTGTGAGTGGTCACCGTGTGCTACCGACCATGCGCCGGTGTCGAGGAAGGTGTAGCTGGAACCGTCGGCTACGATCAGATGGCGATTATCACCCGCATCGTTCAGGCGCAGGAAACCATCTTTGTGAATATCCTGCAGAAGCTTCATATCTTTACCGTCGTACACCATCACGCCGCCGTCATAAGTGATGGCCAGGCGGGTTGCCGCACCTTTGCCTTCAACGATGGGAGACTGCGAGGCGCTTGCGTTTGAATCCCCTGAGGATGCTCCTGCGGAAGGCTCTGAGGAGCCTGCAGAGGATGTGCCGCCTGCGCATCCTGCAAGGAGTAGGGAGGATACGAGACCGAGTGAACTTAGTGACATCAAAAATGATTTTCGTGTGTTGGACATACACAGAGACTATCACACATGAGAATCATTATTGAATAAGTAAGAGCCGGGATATAAATAATGGGTGGATCAGCATGAGTATCATGCCGATCCACCCGATGAGTGAGTATTGAGAATGTTATAAACGCCATACGGCGTGGTTATTTAACGATGGCCGCTTTTAGAGAAGATCAGCCAAGCCGCGATCTTTGAGCTCGGCAACTGTGTCTTTCACAGCCTGAGCCCGCTCACGCGGTGCGACGAGGAGCGCATCGGGGGTATCAACCACCACGATATCGTCAAGGCCAATCACCGAGATCTTGCGGTTGCTGTTCGCGACAACAATGCCGCTGCAGCCTTGATTGATCACATTGTCTTCGTCACCGAGAATTGTGAGGCCTTCACCATGCTTCTCTTGGTTAAGACGGGCGACGGCATCAAAATCTCCCACGTCGTCCCAGCTGAAGGAGCCGGGGACCATCGCAACATCGCCAGCAGCAGCGGCAGGTTCAGCAACGGCGTAGTCGATTGCGGTCTTGGGGAGAGTGCCCCAAGTCTGTTCCATAATGCTCTCACGCTCGGGAGTGTCCCAAGCCTTGGCGATCTTCATAACCCCGGCGTAAAGCTCGGGCTCGTTCTTTTCAAGATGCTGCAGCATCAGGGATACGGGTGCCACGAACATGCCGGCGTTCCAGGTGTAGTCCCCGGAGTCTAGGTATTTTTGAGCGGTTTCGCTATCGGGTTTTTCAACAAAAGACTCGACCGCAAGGGCGTTCGGTGCGTGAGCAAGCCCCAATGGAGTGCACGCTCTGATATATCCGAACGCGCTCGACGGCTCGGTGGGGGTAATGCCGATAGTGACAATCTTTCCTGAAGCTGCCGTGATAACCGCCTCGGTCACCACGCGCTGAAATTCATCAACGGGGTTGATGACGTGATCAGCGGCAAAGGAGCCAATAATCGCATCCGGTTCACGCTCGTGAATAATAGCGCACGCTAAACCAATAGCGGCTGCAGAATCCTTCGGGGAGGGCTCCAAGACGAGGTCGGAGGCTCGTAATTCGGGAATCTGCTGGGTTACAGCGTTGGCATGAGAAGTGCCGGTCACGACCATGACGGAGCCGTTGCTCAAATCAATGAGACGGTCGTAAGTATCACGCAAGAGCGATTTACCTGAGTCTGTGAGGTCGAGAAGGAACTTCGGCGCCTGAGCACGCGAAAGCGGCCACAAACGCGAACCAACACCGCCAGCTGGAATAAGCGGGCGGAAACGGGTTAATGCAGTATTCATCAGTTCCAGAATACCGGGGGCTTTTGTAATATGCCGAATTCTTAGAGTGATTTCCAGGAAAGTCTCAGATAAAAAATATCAAGAGATGCATCACATTAGGTAAAGGTTAGTTCCGCATGAACTCAGCTCACGGAGGGGTATCGCAAAATAACTATTTCGTAATTAACCTTGTAGTTTCCTGCGAAATGAGGAGACGAGGTGTCAATAAGCCTGTGAATTACCTGGTATCTTGAAACTAACAATATGAAATCACAGGAGTTGCTGAGCGCGCTTCCCGCCGAGGTTAAACACACAGACCCCGACGTCGTCTCAGCGGCGACAGGAGGTTATTCAGTGCTGAATAGTTCAAAGGGGACCCTGTACCGCGGCCGATGGGGCATGTGGTCTTGGGTCGCTCATCGTGTGACAGGTATCGCTATATTCTTCTTCCTACTGGTTCACGTACTTGATACCGCCGTTGTCCGTATCTCTCCCGAGGCATACAACAGCGTTCTCGGTCTCTACAAAAACCCCGTGATGGGTCTGGGAGAGACCGCGCTCGTGGCAGCCATCGTGTACCACGCCTTCAACGGTATTCGCATTATTCTTATCGACTTCTGGGGAACAGCTACTAACGCCAAAGTCGAGCATGTGATGAGCAAAGGCAAAGACGGTTCCCCCGAGATCAACCAGAAGGCTACCTATCCCGCACATTAAGATTCTGTGGGTTGTTCTGTTCCTGTGGGCAATTACTGTTGCAGGATTCGCGGCTCGCCACCTGCCGATCGTCTTCTCACACCTTGGAGGTCACTAAGCTATGTCTACTCCACTCAAATCACGCGTTTCGGTTCCTCGCCTGCGCGATAACAAGATTGATGGTGTGAAATATAACCGCTCCTCCAGCAAGCGCAACAACTTTGAAATGTTCGCCTGGCTGGGGATGCGCCTCTCCGGCGTCGTGTTGGTGGTGCTGATTTTCGGGCATCTCTTCGTGAACCTCATGGTGGGGGACGGCATTCACGCGATCGACTTCGGTTTCGTGGGCGGTAAATGGGCAAACCCCTTCTGGCAAATCTGGGATCTGCTGCTGCTGTGGCTGGCTATGCTCCACGGCACCAACGGCATCCGCGTGGTCATTGACGATTACGCCGAAAAGGATCGCGTGCGTGTGTGGCTGAAGATTATCCTCTTCGCAGCATCCGCTTTTGTGCTGCTGGTCGGAACCCTCACGATCTTCGCTTTTGATCCCTGCCCCTCGGGTGCGGCGGCTAATCTGCTGCCTAGTTTCTGCCCGGCCCCCTAAGGGTAAAACACTAAAGATTTTTGACATACGAGAGAGAGCATCATGCAGGTACATAAGTACGATGTAGTGATTGTTGGCGCTGGCGGCGCAGGTATGCGTGCGGCTATTGAGGCGGGGCAGCGCGTACGAACCGCGGTGCTGACGAAGCTATACCCCACCCGCTCGCACACCGGTGCGGCACAGGGCGGTATGTGCGCCGCTTTAGCCAACGTTGAGGAAGACAACTGGGAGTGGCATACCTTTGACACCGTCAAGGGCGGCGACTACCTTGTCGATCAGGATGCGGCAGAGATTATGGCGAAAGAAGCCATTGACGCCGTGCTCGACCTTGAAAAAATGGGTCTTCCCTTCAACCGTACCCCCGAGGGGCGCATCGACCAGCGTCGTTTTGGCGGGCATACCCGCGATCACGGTAAAGCCGCCGTGCGTCGCGCATGCTACGCTGCCGACCGCACGGGTCACATGATTCTGCAGACCCTCTACCAGAACTGTGTGCGTCACAATGTCGAGTTCTACAACGAGTTCTACGTGCTCGACCTCATTATGTCAGAAGATGAAAACGGCAACCCCCGACCTGCAGGTGTTGTCTCCTACGACCTGGCAACCGGCGAAGTACACGTTTTCCAATCGAAATCCGTGATTTTCGCATCCGGCGGATGCGGCAAGATTTTCAAAACCACCTCAAACGCGCACACCCTTACGGGTGATGGCATGGCAATCGCCTTGCGTGCAGGTCTTCCCCTAGAGGATATGGAATTCGTGCAGTTCCACCCGACCGGCCTTGCGGGCCTGGGTATTCTCGTGACCGAGGGTGCCCGCGGTGAAGGGCGGTATTCTGCGTAACTCCGAGGGCGAGCGTTTCATGGAACGTTACGCACCGACCATTAAGGATCTAGCCCCCCGCGATATCGTGGCTCGTGCAATGGCGAACGAGGTGCGTGAAGGTCGCGGCTGCGGACCGCATAAAGACTATGTGCTCCTAGACCTCACTCACCTCGAACCCGCGCATATCGACGAGAAACTGCCGGATATTACCGAATTCGCGCGTACCTATCTGGCAGTTGAGCCGCACCACCAGCCTATTCCGGTGTTCCCCACCGCGCACTATGCGATGGGCGGTATTCCCACGAACAACGATACCGAGGTGTACCGCAACAGCGAAGAGACTATTCCAGGACTATACGCAGCCGGTGAGGTTGCCTGCGTGTCGGTACACGGTGCAAACCGTTTGGGAACCAACTCGCTGCTGGACATTAACGTGTTTGGTAAGCGTGCTGGCCGCCGCGCCGCAGAATACGCCGCATCCGCAGATTTCGTGCCCTGTTCCGGACGACGCTGCCGATCGCACTCTCGCGATGCTCAGCGGTATTCGTGACGGGCAGGGCACCGAAAAGGTTGGCGCTATCCGCACCGAGCTGCAGCGTGTGATGGAAGCTGATATGCAGGTGTTCCGTACCGAAGAAACCATTCGCAAGGCTCTCGCCGCCATTGACGAACTCGAAAAGCGCTACGCAAATATCTCGATTCAGGATAAAGGCAAGCGCTTCAACCTTGACCTGTTGGAGGCCGTTGAGCTCGGCTTCCTGCTACAGCTTGCCAAGGTGATGTCGGTGGGCGCACTGCACCGCCAGGAATCCCGAGGCGGTCACTACCGCGAGGACTTCCCGAAGCGCGACGACGTGAACTTCATGAAGCACTCGATGGTTTATCTAGATCCCGAGTCTGAGTTTGAGGGTGTGCAGGGTCTGCGTTTTGATACCAAGCCCGTTGTCTACACTCGTTACGAACCCAAGGAGCGTAAGTACTAAAATGGCTGAACACGAAACTCCCGAACCGGAATCGGTCAAGCTCTTTGAAGGTATGTCCGGTTCAGACTCCGGGAACATCCCCACCTATGACGTGACGATTCGCGTGCGCCGTTACAACCCCGAAGTATCGGATAAAGCATACTGGGATGACTTCAATCTGACCATGTACCGCACCGACCGCGTGCTGGATGCATTACACAAGATCAAGTGGGAACTCGACGGCTCGGTCTCGTTCCGTCGTTCCTGCGCGCACGGTATCTGCGGGTCGGATGCGATGCGCATCAACGGACGTAACCGCCTAGCGTGCAAGACCCTGCTCAAGGATCTGGACATTACCAAGCCCATTATCGTTGAGCCGATTAAGGGTCTTCCCTGCGAAAAGGACCTGATCGTCGATATGGAGCCTTTCTTCCAGGCGTACCGCGAGATCATGCCCTTCTTCATCAATGACTCGAATGAACCGGAACGTGAGCGTCTGCAGTCTGCGGAAGAACGCGCCCGATTCGACGACACCACAAAGTGCATTCTGTGCGCGGCTTGTACCTCCTCTTGCCCCGTTTTCTGGACGGACGGTCAGTACTTTGGTCCTTCTGCCATCGTGAATGCGCATCGTTTTATCTTCGATTCGCGTGATGACGCTGGGGATTTGCGCTTGGAAATCCTCAACGATAAAGAAGGTGTGTGGCGCTGCCGCACAACCTTCAACTGCACCGAGGCTTGCCCGCGTGGCATTCAGATCACTAAGGCTATTGCCGAGGTCAAGCAGGCTATTTTGGCGCGAGCCCTCTAAGCCTAGCGACTGGAGAACTCGTAGAGACACAAGATATGCGGTGTGGGCGCAAGATTGGTGACGCCCACACCGCATTTTTGTTTGCGATATTAGGACGAACTGGCGCTCGCTAGGTAATTTCCGCGTCTGCAGGCGGCGGTTTCAGTCCTCGTCACAATCCGTCATAATGTCATAAACCCGCCACACAACGCGATGATTCGTCACGTCTCGTACAAAAACTTCAACGAGCGTAAGAGGGCAGCCGGAAGGTGTGTACTGGCTGCGGATTCGCGCTATTCTCGAACTATGGTTTTTGCAAACTCACGTTACGATCTTTCGACCCCTGTCTTCGACGACTGGGTGGCTCGCATGATGCCCTACCCTTGTGGAATTTCCGCCGCGAGGTGCACCGTACCCCGGAGCTCTCATTCCGCGAGGTGAAAACGACTGAACGCATTATGACGACGCTGCGTGAGGCAGGGCTGAACCCTATTGCCTGCGAAGGTACCGGCTGCTACGTCGATATCGGAAACGGACCGTTTGCTTTAGCTCTTCGCGCCGATATTGATGCGCTTCCCATCGTTGAACAGACGGATCTGCCTTATTCATCGACCATACCCGGGGTGATGCACGCCTGCGGGCACGATATTCACCAGACCGTCATGCTCGGGGTTGCTCTGGCGCTTCACGAGCTGAACGAAAAGACTCCGCTGGGGCGCAGCGTGCGTATCCTGTTCCAGCCCGCCGAGGAACAGTTGCCGGGTGGGGCTGTGCAGATGATTGAGCAAGGTCTTTTACGCAATATCCCACGTGCTTTTGCTTTGCATTGCGATCCGAAGGTTGAACTGGGGAAAATTCGGCACGCGCATCGGGGCGATTACGAGTGCTTCAGACACGATTAAGATTCACCTGAGTGGTCACGGTGGTCATACCTCTCGACCGCATCTGACTGAGGACCTTATCTACGCGATGAGTCAGATTGCCGTGCAGGTTCCTTCCGTGCTCACACGCCGTACCGATGTGCGTTCCGGCGTGCTGGTCGCGTGGGGGCAGGTGAGCGCCGGGGTTGCCCCGAACGCTATTCCCGCTGAAGGCTATTTGGCGGGCACCATGAGATGTCTGGATGTTGAGGTGTGGCGTCAGGCGGGCAACCTGCTGGACGAGGTAATCGAGCAAGTCGCGGTTCCCTTCGGTGTACAGGCAAGGGTCGAACATATCCGCGGCGTGCCCCCGAGTCGTCAATACCGACGCGGAAACCACCATGTTGGAAAACGCGGCGCGCGCCGAATTAGGCGAAGAGTCCATCGTGCTGGTTGAGCAATCAATGGGTGGAGAAGACTTCGCGTGGATTCTGCAGGAGGTTCCAGGCTCGATGTTCCGCCTAGGAACTCGCGCCCCGGGAAGATCCTGTCTACGACTTACATCAGGGGGACTACGCTCCTAATGAGCAGGCGATTGGCGTGGGTGTGCGCGTGATGGCGGCGACCGCGTTGCGTGCCGTGCGTTTTGAGCTCGCGAAGGCTGCGAAGGCCGCGAACCCGGTGCGGGATGAGGCGCGTTAATATTACGGACAACCTGTAATAGAGGATATTCCGGGCACTGGCGCCGAAGCACGCAGCACCGAGAAATATTTATGGGGCTCTCCGCCAAATCTTTACGAAAACTTTATGAAAGAACGGGTTTCGTCACAGAAGGAATACGTCAAGTGCGGGTGCATCGCCGAAATAGCGGGCATCTGCCGGGGAAGTGGGATTGCGCCTGAAAAACCAAAATAGTGATGTCTACCCTAGAAAAAACGGTGTTAAGCCGCGCATGAACGTCAAAACCTGCGTCATACCCACTCATGAATAACATTTGCAGGATAAACTATAGGGGATGACCGAACCGCGCCGCGTCATTGCGGGGCGCCGAACAGCTGACGAGTGGGAGAACTCTGTGGGATTCTTTGGAATCGGTAAGAAGAAGTGGGAAGAGCAGGCGAAAGCCGCCCAGGCTGAGGCAGAGGCGCAGGCTGACGACGTAAAATCCGCCCTCCCTAACTCCGATGCAGAGGCATCGGATCGTACCCTCGCGGAACGTGTGAATGAACAGCAGCGTTGGGAGAATTCCCTACGCCGGTTTGTGCAGGCTGAGAGCACTCGCATGCAACAGGAAGAGCAGAAGAGCAAAGATACTTCTGACCTTAACGTCGATGCTTTGAAACAGTCTGCACAGCACAGCGGCTCTTCTGCTGAGCCTTCGGCATCCACAGCAGGCGAAGCGAGGACTTCCGGGTCAGCAGAAGGCAAGAAAACCGTGGGCGCTTCCTCACAGGCTGCGAACGCAGATGCCGCCCAGAAGGGGTTCTTTCACACAAGAATCAGCCCAGACATCCCGACGCTTCTGCCCCGAAACGTGCACCCCAGATTTCTGAATACCGCGCAACGAGTATGCCTGCGGATGCATTTGAGACTAACTCTTCCGCCACTGCGGTTCCCTCATCGAGATGCAGCGTCGGTTTCGGGTACCGCATCGGTACAGAGCGAAGCAGGCTCCCAGAAACAAAACGTGCAGGACGCACTTAAAGAATTTGACGAGACGAAATACGGCACCGAGCACGAGGGGAATACCTCCTCAGTATCCTCACATGCCGATGCGGCTGCCTCCCCGTCTTCTTCTGCAGAGAAAGACTCTGCGGACGTCAAGACCCCGAACGTTGAGGATCGTGAGCGGGAGAAACTTGCCGCAGGAGTCGTGCCTACCGATGCCGAAGAGAAGCCTGCTTTTGTTCCCGCGCCCGGTGTTGAGTCTAAGAACTCAAACGATAAGAAGACAGCGAACGCCGACTCGAAGTCTACGCTTGAGTCCACACCCCAAGAATCCGAATCTGCTTCGGATGTAAAAGCCTCTGCACGCGAGAAAAAGTTACCTAGCCCTGAGGCTCAGGCGACGAGCGGGGCAGAGTCTACACCGTCGGCTTCGAAGAAATCCGACAAGATCGAATTTGTCGGCTCGGGGGCAACGGGCTCCGCCAAACATCTTGATGACCGTAACGACCCTGAAACCTTGGCTCCCGAGAAGAATCGCAGCGTCGAAACTTTCGGCTGAGAAAGACCTCTGCCGAGAAGATGGCTGTACAGCACGAGAAGACCGTGGCAGATGAGGTCTCAGCCCACTCTTCCACAGATAAAGACTCCAAGAAGCAGGACGTCGAAAAAACTACGCGCGATGAAAAAGCCTCTCAGAACGGCGCTGCAACCGCATCATCGCATGCAGCGGCAGCATCCGTTGAAGGGAACGAAAAGGCGGAGGTTCTCACCCCCGAGAATCCGCTGCACGACCTCGTAACTGCGATGCGCGGATACGGCTCCGGGAAGGTGTCCTACGAACTGCGTCAGCTGGGCGACGATATGCACTACCGGATTTTCCATCGCGGCAGCGAAGTCGAACAGGGTGTTGTGGTTCCGACCGATGCGTGGTTCTCATCGATTGCCTCGCTCTACGTGCGAGCCCAGGACGCGGGCAGGGTGTGGAACCGTGCCCTCGTGGTAGCAAACCCCAGCGAGAACGGGCTAGTAGCGGTACAGGCTTCGTACACGAACACCGCCGATGCATCGAGCTACACCACGGATTACGTTCTCGAAACGAGTGAGAAAGACTCGGCTTCACAGAAAGACTCATCAGCGAAAAGCGCCGAATCGGCAAAGTCCTCCGCCGACCAGAGCACCACATCCACCGATGCTGCAGATCAGAAAACGTCGACCGCGAAGACCTCAGCGCTGGCTGGTTCCGCCGATGATACCTCTTCGCAGAAGGAATCTGAGGCAAAGCTCGCTCAGGATAAGAGCGATGAACAGGCTAAGGCCGCTGAGACTCAGAAGGCTGACGCCGGTCAGAAGGTGAAAGATCTTAACGACCACACCCAGGACGTCAAGTCTGCTGATGCCGACAAAGCCAATACTCAAGATTCACAGAAGTCTGAGAAATCCGAACATACCGTAGATTCCGAGAAGAAGTCCTCCGAGGCTCAGGACAAGGCGCAGGAAGTTTCAGCGAAGGCTCAGGCAGATACTGCAAAGTCTGATTCTGCTACAGCAGAATCGACCAAAAGCGGTTCAAGCGCGCTCGCTGCAGGTACCCTTGGCGCCGCAGGCGTGACGGCTGCCGGGATCGCGGCATCGTCGAAGAGCGACCGCGAGGATTCGCGCTACGAATATGATTACGACGCAGATCCGCAGAATGTCACCGGTCGTCACGATGCTCAAGCTGCTGAGCAGAGCAAGACCGAGACTGACAGCGTTAAAGTCGGTGCTGTCTCCGATAAATCCGAGAAATCGTCGGTGTCTGGCGTATCCGTAGCCAAGGACTCTTCCGATCTCTCCACCCCCGAAGCTGAGGTAGAGAAACCAAGGTTGAGAAATCTTCTGAAGACGAAGAAGAACTCAACAGCATGCAGGCGGCTTTGGCGACTATCGTGGCATCCTCCGAAGCGAAGAAGACTGCATCGAACGCGAAGGAAGACGCTGCGGATACTTCTGCTGCGGTGAAGACCTCGGGTACCGACTCGAAGTCCGCTGCTGATAAGACGAGCGAGGACTCACAGAAGGCGGCTGATTCCGAAAGCACCGTCAAGGCTGAGAGTGATGCCAAGACTACTGCGGGTTACACCTCAGAGAATCAGAGTGCGAATGTAACTCAGGCTGTGGTGGAGGAATCCCAGGCTGACACCACCAGTACCCACAGTTCCTCTGCACTGCCCAAGCATGTGGATGACCTCGCTCTCGTCCCCGAAGTCGAGAAGGACTCGCTGACAGGCTCGATCGCCACAAAGCATCAGGAACCGGCGTCGAATAAGCAGGATGCGCCTGCCGCGCAGACCGCATACGCTGTTGCTGCTCAGTCCGGAGAATCAACTGTAAACGGTAAGACCGCGCAGCACGAATCCGCAGATCTGCCTCCCGCAGAGGCCGAGCCGGATACCCCCGCGCATCAGGCACATTCCTCCGTGCTCGCTGGCGATGCGCTTGCCGAGGGTAACCTAGTACTTACCGATGCTAAGGTGATTGAGCATCTGGCACCGGTGACCGAAGCTCTTTTCGGCGAGAATGGCAGCGCCAAGGATGCAACGACCGTGTTGATCCGGGTGCGCTCGGTGGGCTCTTACTACGATGTGCTCACCCACGTGCGCCGCAACGGATTCTGGGAGCAGGTACGAACCTTCGAGTTAGTTTCGGAAGAAGATTTGGGTATTCCCACGCTCAAGGCCGATTCCTACAGCGAAGGTGAAGGGTCGCCACTCGCCATGAGCCTGACCTTCACCCCGGGCGTGCCCGTGCAGTCTGCATTCGATTACTCGAATGAGCAAGCTTTCGTACGGTACCCCCGCCAGCTTGAGGCCGATCGCTACGTAGAGGAACTGCGCATGTTCCCGCGTCTGGGGGCTAAGATTCCGGCGCATATGGCGAATGCTCTGAGTCACTGGAGCATGTAGGAGAAGCCTGCCCGTGAATGAAGATAGAGTTTCTGAGAAAACGGTAGCTGAGGTTGCCGCACGCGCGGGGAAAGCCTTCGAGCGTCTGGTGCAGACGATGGCAACCCTGCGCGCCCCCGATGGGTGCCCCTGGGATGCCGAACAGACTCATCAGTCCCTCATTCGATACCTCATTGAGGAATCCTATGAGGTCGTGGAGGCTGTCGAGGCACCCGAGGGTACAAACCTGCAGCTTCTACGCGAAGAGTTGGGTGATGTTCTGCTTCAGGTTCTCTTCCATGCCGATATTGCGGCGGCAGAACCGGGCGGCTTTACGATCGAGCAGGTGATCGAGGGTCTGGACGCAAAGCTTCACGATCGGCACCCGAATGTTTTCAGTGATTCTTCGGACGAGTCTCGGATGACCGCCGCCGAACAGCAGGTTTTCTGGGATGAGCTTAAGAAGACGGAGAAATCCGATCGAGGTCCGCTTGACGGCATTCCCCCTCATCTTCCTGCACTGGCCCTAGCGGAGAAGACGATTGCTAAGGCCCGCAAGGCCGACATTGTGCTTCCGCCGGAGCCTACCTCCTTGGACGATGATCTTCCTTTTACCTATAGTGAGGAAGAATTCGGTGAGCTACTTTTTTCGCTTGTGTGCCGCGCGCGTCAGAATGGGCTGGATGCGGAACGTGCCCTGCGTACTTACACCCGCAAGTTTATTGAGTACAACCAATAGCCTCGTGGCCACGTAGGCTGAAGAGTATTTATCAGACACCTTTAGATGCGATAGTTTTTCGCATCTAAAGGTGTCTGTTTTATGCCCTGAAATAGAGCTCCACTGGTTACATTCGTGGGTGGGGCATAAAGCACTACACACCTGTGTTGCGCGATGTAGAAACCGGCTCTAAAGATGTTCAATCGTTTTAGTAGAGTGTGATAAAGAACTTTGTCGTTATCGGTTGGGGTTCGAATTGGTGCCTGCGGTGCGAGGACATGCTGCGTCCACAGGGGGAATGACTTTTGAGAGGCGAGTTTACAAGGGACTAAAGGTGTTGGATACCCTCAGGAATCGCAAAAAATCCCGTGGTAACTAGTGTGTTTGTGTGGGAGTTTTGGTAAAATTTAGGGCAACGGGACTCGCCCAACATCACAGGAGCGAGCCGTCATATCCTGTACTCTCTAAGGAGCAATTTCATGGCTGTTATTACCGCAGTTCACGCCCGTCAGATTTTGGATTCCCGCGGCAACCCGACCGTTGAGGTTGAGGTTCTGCTCGAAGACGGTGCTTTCGCACGTGCCGCTGTGCCTTCGGGCGCATCCACCGGCGAGTGGGAGGCAGTCGAGCGTCGCGATGGCGACAAGTCCGTATACCTAGGCAAAGGCGTTCTGGGTGCCGTCAAATCTGTTATTGAAGAGATTTCGGAAGAAATTATCGGTATCGACGCCGCTGATCAGCGTACTGTTGATGCAACCATGATTGCTCTGGACGGCACCAACAACAAGGGCAAACTCGGCGCTAACGCAATTCTGGGTGTTTCTCTGGCCGTCGCTAAGGCAGCCGCAGAGTCCGCAGACCTTCCCCTCTACAAGTATCTGGGCGGCCCCAACGCCCACGTGCTTCCCGTTCCCATGATGAACATCCTCAACGGTGGTTCTCACGCAGACTCCAATGTTGATATTCAGGAGTTCATGATTGCTCCCATCGGTTTCGAGAACTACTCGGATGCTCTGCGCGCCGGTGTCGAGGTCTACCACTCGCTCAAGTCCGTGCTGCACGACCGTGGCCTCTCCACCGGCCTGGGCGATGAGGGCGGCTTCGCACCGAACCTTGAATCCAACGCTGCGGCTCTTGACCTCATTATCGAGGCAATCGAGAAGGCTGGTTACAAGCCCGGCGAGCAGGTTGCTCTCGCACTGGATGTTGCGTCCTCCGAGTTCTACAACGACGGTGCCTACGACTTCGAGGGTCAGAAGAAGTCCGCCGAAGAGATGAGCGCATACTATGCTGATCTTGTGGCGAAGTACCCGCTGGTTTCCATTGAGGATCCGCTGGACGAGAACGACTGGGCAGGCTACAAGACCCTGACCGAGCAGATTGGTGACAAGGTTCAGATCGTCGGTGACGACCTATTCGTGACCAACCCCGAGCGCCTTGAGAAGGGCATCAACGAGGGTGCGGCAAACGCTCTGCTGGTGAAGGTCAACCAGATCGGTTCGCTCACCGAGACCCTGGACGCTATGGAACTGGCACAGCGCAACGAATACCGCTGCATGGTTTCTCACCGTTCCGGCGAGACCGAAGACGTCACCATTGCCGACCTCGCTGTGGCAACTAACGCGGGTCAGATCAAGACCGGTGCACCCGCACGTTCCGAGCGCGTGGCAAAGTACAACCAGCTGTTGCGCATTGAGGAAGAACTGGGCGATGCCGCTGTTTACGCTGGCAAGTCAGCATTCCCCCGCTTCAAGAAGGCGTAACGCGATAATATACGGACGGCTAGAACCGTATACATCATAATCTGGTGCTCTCGACTGGTCCATGACCTGCGAGAGCACCAGATTTTTTTATCTCCTGTTTTTCTTCGTAGACTTCTCTCTAGAAGGGCGCATACGACGATGGCGCGCTTTATGGTTCTTGAACATGTATCCCTCCGAATCTAACAGCTCAGTTTTCCCTAGGGGTTAGGGGAATGCACCCGCAATAGTTCGGGTATATCACTTTTTCGGGGGATAACTCCGTCTGAACGTTTACGGTAGCTTAGAATGGTAATCAGAGACTTAGGGGCAGGGAAGGAAAGCACTACATGATGGCTCAGCGCGACGGACGTGAACGACGCAAAAGCCCGGCGGGGCAGGAACCGCGTCGAGGTCGCACATCACGTGGCAGCCAGTCCGCCGCCGCGCGCGAAAGTCTTTCCGATGCTCCAGCATCTGCCCGTAAATCCCGTGCCCGCAAGCAGAAGGCGCATAAACCCGGTTCATCCCGTACGGCCAACACCGCAGATAAGCGGGCTCAGCAGAAGCCAACTGCGCGGCGCTCGAAGGCCACCCTGCCGCCCCCGCAGCCAGCGCATCGTGAGGCACACGAGCGGCAGGCTACGTCCGCGAACGTCAAATCTTCTGCACCTGCGGCGAAGGAACCCCACAGCACCGCAACCCATCGAACCGTTGAAGACCGCTCGTATTTGCAGCGTCCCGCCTGGATGCGCGCCGCTAACAGTTTCTTCGGCGCCCGTACCCGGGCACATCGTACCGATAGGGAACGCGATGCACGTGAACGCCGCATTCACCGCGAACACGATGAGGATGAGAATTATGAGACTCCCGTCGCGGCGCATCGCTTTAGCGGAAAATTTTTGGGCATTCTTATTATGATCGCAGTGCTCCTGCTGGGTACTGCATACCCGCTGACTAACTATGTTGATCAGCAGCGAGAAATTAACACTACCCGCGCCCGCATTGCTGAGCTCAAACAGGAAAACGTGCAGCTTCAAGCCGAGAAAACCTGGTGGCAAGACGACGACTATGTGCGCCAGCAGGCGCGCAGCCGTCTATTCTATGTGGCGCCGGGCGATACCCCGTATACAGTCACCGGTATAGATTCGGATGACGGCCGGGCTGACAGCACCTCTGCCTCCGGGAAAAATGCTCCCGAAGATTCGTGGACGAACAAACTTTGGGGGTCCCTGAACGATGGTAAGGCTCCTTCGCCTAAACCTGCTGATAAGTAACGCCGGTACGGCTGTACACGTGAACCGTGCTGTACGATAAAACCTGACGTACCGATTCTTCAAGAAAGATCTATGAGCACTGTAGAAGACCTCAAAAACCGCGCCCCGCAGGGTTTCGGCGTTACCGTAGAAACCTTGACGCCCACCGACCAAGATATCCGAGTGCTCTCAGCACAGTTGGGCCGTACTGTGCGGGATGTTATTGAGATTCCCGCACGCTGTGTATGCGGTAACCCGCTCGTTGCCGCTACAGCACCGAGGCTATCAAACGGGAACCCGTTCCCAACCGTGTTTTACCTGGCGCATCCGGCGATTACTGCGGCCGCATCCCGCCTGGAAGCGGGGGGGCTCATGTACGAGATGACCGATGCGCTCGCGGCCGATACCGAACTTGCGAACCGATACACCCTAGCACACGAAAACTACCTAGCCGAGCGTGAGCGCATACGTCTGATCAGCGGAACCGATGAGGTGCCCGAAATTGAGAATATTTCGGCGGGCGGGATGCCCACGCGCGTCAAATGCCTGCATGCCGTGATTGGTCACACCCTGGCGGTGGGCCGCGGCATTAACCCTATGGGGGACTGGGGTCTGGATGAGATCGCCGATTGGTGGACCCCGCAGGTTTGCGCATGTGAACCATCATGGCGGGATGCCTAATTTCAGCCATTTTTTTAAAGAACTTTGCCCGTGCCGTTCACTGTAACCGGTACGGGCACCTAATATGTAAGTAGCTCGACGCATTAATCTGCGGCAGGCTAGATAACTTTAGAACCTCACGCCTTGCGTGGATTGGAGCCCATTATGCGTGTTGGCGCAATTGACTGCGGTACCAACTCTATCCGTCTTCTGATCGCTGACGCCAGCACCGAAACCGTTAACGGTCGCACAGTAACCCGTCTCAACGACGTGGTGCGGCAGATGCGTATCGTCCGCCTGGGGCAGGGAGTTGATGCCACTGGATGGCTTGCTCAAGAGGCCTTGGACCGCACTTTTGACGCAACGCGGGAATACGCAAAACTTTTGCGTAAACACAAGGTCAAGAAGCTTCGTTTCGTGGCGACGAGTGCCACCCGCGATGCCGGAAACCGTCAGGTTTTTATGGATGGTATTCGTGACATTCTGGGTATTGAACCCGAGGTGATTACCGGCGACGAAGAGGCGGAACTGTCGTTTGCGGGCGCCGTACTGGCGGTCGGTGCCGATGAGTCTAAGACCGTAGTCTTTGACCTGGGCGGCGGGTCTACCGAATTCGTGCTTGGGACCGAAGACGGTGTGCAGGCGGCAAGAAGCGTGAATATCGGATGCGTGCGCCTGACCGAACGGCATATGGCATCTGCTCCCGCAACCTCGGATCAGATTCAACGTGTTGAAGCTGACACCGATGCGGCAATCGACAGCGTATTGCAGAGCGTTCCTCTCGAAAGGCTACCCGGGCCGTTGCCGTTGCCGGTACTGCAACCACGATCGCCGCCGCGGCATTGGGGCTAAAGACCTATGATTCCGAGGCTATTAACGGTTCTTCCATCTCTGTAGATACGGTGCAGAAAACGGCAGAGATGCTGCGCTCTATGACCCGCGAGGAGCGCGCCGCGCTGGGGTATATGCACCCCGGTCGGGTTGATGTTATTGGCGCCGGGGCTACCATTTACGCCCGTATCATGACTCGTCTGCGTGAGATCACCGAAGGAAACATCGATTCTGTGACGGTGAGCGAACATGACATTCTGGACGGCATAGCACTATCCCAGGTACGTTAAGCATGTACAACTAACACCCAACGACGGTAGGTACACAGGTATGACGCGTTCCAACCACATCGTCACGATGACGCGCACAAGCATACGTCGGGTCGTAGCGCTTCTCGGATGCGGGGCGCTCGCGACCGGTTTAGCCCTGTCCGGAGCTCCTGCATCTGCCGCTCCGACGGCCTCACCAACCCCTATAACGCTCACTCCCGCTGAAGCCGCCGTTCTAGGTAAGGACGACGTTCGTCAGCACGAATATTGGCTTACCGACTACAGGATTGTGGATGCGTGGAAACAATCGACGGGATCGGGCGTGACGGTTGCCGTCATTGACACCGGCGTCGACGGTACCCACCCAGATCTTGTAGATAACGTGCTGGAGGGTTATGACGCTTCTGGCGAGGGCTCTCCTAACGGTTGGCAGGGGCTGGGTGTAGAACCCATGCACGGCACCGAAGTTGCATCCCTGATTGCCGGTCACGGTCATAATGTTTCCGGTATTCCTAAGATTGCCGGTCAGCCTGGTAAACCTGCGGGCGTTATCGGCGTGGCGCCGGATGCCAAGATTCTGCCTATCTCCCTTAACATGGTCTCAAATGCTGAGAAAGTATTGATGAGCAGATTCCCGCCGCCGTGCGTTATGCGGTAGATCATGGCGCGCAGGTAATCAATCTTTCTATCGGCTCGAATAAGACGACCTGGCCCAAGAGCTGGGACGATGCTTTTGCCTACGCCGAAGAGAAGGGCGTGGTCGTCGTAGCATCCGCCGGTAACCGTGGCAGCGGTATTACCCAGGTGGGTGCCCCGGCGACTATTCCGGGGGTTCTGACGGTTGGCGGCGTGGACCGTCAGCGTGAGGCTTCCAAAGGGCTCTTCGACTCAGGGCATTTCTATTGGCGTGACGGCACCGAGCAACGATATGATTGCTGCCGCGCCGGGGAATAAGTACATGATATGGTCGGGTTCTTCGGCATCCGCTCCGCTGGTTTCTGGTCTTGCGGCGTTGATTAAGTCTAAGTACCCCAATCTGAGTGCGGCTCAGATTATTCAGCGTATTACTGAAAGCGCCGACGACACCGGTGCTGCCGGGCGTGACCCGGTGTACGGGTTTGGCATCATAAATCCGCTGATGGCCTTGGATTCTTCGACTCCGCAGGATGCTACGGAGAATCCGCTGGGGTCGCTGAAGGCATGGATTGCAGTGCACCGCCGTCAAGAGGTGCCTGCGCCAACTCCCGCCGATGCTTCGGCCACTCCGGTGCATGAAGAAGGCGAGACTATCGTTAAGGCGAAGATTCCAGAGCCCAGCCGCCCAGTTGAGGACCGCGGATTTTTGCCGTTTATCATCGTGGGGGCTCTCTTTGTCATTTTGGGGCTGCTCACGGTGCGCAGTGTTCGTCGTCTGCATCGCTTGCACGTTAATGTACGCGATGTAGTGCCGCATCCTCATCTGCACGGGCACGGTGAGCGAGAGCAAGCTTCACATTCCAAGCCTTCTGCGGCTTCGGTTGCTGTTCCGGTCGCTCCTGCCATTCAGCCGCCCGCTGCCAGCGCGCCCCAGAGCCCCGAACCTGAGACTGCTGTGCCTGATGCGCAGGCACAAACACAGGTTGCACCTGCCACTGTTCCCTCCCCGGCACCAGATGCCGCAGCCGCAGTGCCGTCAGCACCCTCCTCCTCCGGTCTCCAACCTGGGGCGGATCAGAACTTAGACAAACAGCAGGATGCGGCTGCAACCCAGAAGAGCGCAGCTGCAACGGGTACCGAGCAGAGCGCTGTGCCCACGCAGCCTCCTGCCACCGTGCAGAACGTTGGCACAACGGAGCACAATGTTGACTCGGCACAGAACGTCGGCGCAGTACAACCTGCGGCATCAGCATCAAGCGTGGCTGAACAGTCAACGGTGGCTACAGGACAGCCATTACCTCAGACGCAGAAACCGGCAGAGTCTCAGCAGATCGACCAGCACAATACGGTAGCGCAGACTCCTGCCGCACCCGCGAAAGCGACTCAACCGGCGGACCAGGGGAATGTGCCTGCGCCCGAGCAAAAGCCCGTCGCACCTGAACCTCAGGAATCAGAAAAACCTGCCCTGGCTCAGACTGTAGCTCAGAGCGAGGGCGTATCTCGCACCCCGCAGAGTCCCGCCGCCGAGCCGGTTAAGGACTCGACCGTAGGGCAGGAATCCTCCGATCCTGAAGCGTCACAGATATCGGCAGATACGATCGGGAAAGCTTCGCACCGACCCGCTCAGAAGAACGGTACGGCACAGCATCGAGCCCACCGTTTAAATAGGGGTCCGTTACCTCCGCATCGGAAACCTCGTCTGCCTCATATTTCCGGGATTAAGCGCCAAGTTCCGGAAACAGGTGTTCCAGATGTTCCTGACGAGGCAGCGAGTTCAGCATCCGTACAGAATCTTACGGGGCAGGACGGTCGCCCGGCTTCAGCACCGCGAAAGGTCGCTTCCGCCCAGAAGAAGAAACATAATACTCGCACGCCGCGCAAGAAGACGGCTAACTCGTCGCGCCTTCGTCCGCAGGGTGCCGCTTCGGGGCGTTCCTCAATACCCGCCGCGCCGGAATCTGGTATTCCAGAGCCTTCATCGGCTCACGAACCTGAGCCACGGAATCCTAGCTCCTCCTAGTGATAGTGAAAAGCACGCAGTTAATAAACATTTCCGATAAAAATGTGGAAGAAAACTTCGTGACTCCTAACACCCGGTCTGTGGGTAGAACAAAGGTTTAAAACACCCTAAGGACGCGCTACATGATGCGGAACGCAACCCCACTGACGGGGCAAAATCTCGGCGTATAAACGCGAAACGTTATCATCCAAGGGCGGTTTTCCTTACTTCGTATGCCTACATAAATGTGTTTTCCTCGGGATAAACGCGTAAAATAGTGGTATACAACATGCAGGAAAAATAGTGTTTTCGCGTTTGCGGCACCGAACATCGGGGCTTACGGAGAAAGCTTAAGAGTTTCTGTTCGTTTACATGTCCATGTATCCTGCACCCTGGGAAGCGCATGTGAACGTATCATTGAGTGCTCGCGCACTAAAGCGCAGCGGGTAAACAAAATCTAGGAAGTAGCAATATATGTCGTTTCATAAGGCACAGGATCGTCCCCGTATTCTTATTGTTGGTGGTGGCTACGTAGGCTTTACCGTCGCCAAGAAAATTCAGAAGGCTATCAAACAGACCGGTGGTGTGGTAACCATCGTAGAGCCTAACCCCTATATGACTTACCAGCCGTTCCTGCCCGAAGTCGCTGCGGGTTCGATGGAAGGCCGTAACGCTACCGTTCCGCTCCGCCAGCACCTGCGCGATACCGAGTTGATTCCCGGGCATGTTGTCTCTGTTAACCATGCAGAGCGTACCGCTACGGTTGAACCCATCGACAATGGTGAACCCTTCGAGCTGAAATATGATGAGATCATTCTTGGTGCCGGTGCCGTGACCCGTGCGTTCCCAATCCCCGGTCTTGCCGAAGTTGCTATCGGCATGAAGACTGTCGAAGAAGCCGTCTCCGTGCGTAACTGGGTGCTGGAACGTATTGAGGTTGCATCCGTACTGGATGACCCTGATGCTCGCCGCCGCGCCCTGACCGTCGTCGTCGTAGGCGGCGGTTTCGCCGGTGTTGAGACCATCTCCGAACTGGAAGACATGGCTCGCGAAGCTGTTAATCGTAACGACCGTTTGAGCGTATCCGACCTGCGCTTCGTGATGATCGAAGCTGCACCGCGCATCATGCCAGAGGTTCCCGAAGACCGTGCCGAGAAGGTTGTGGCTGAGCTTCGCGCTCGCGGCATTGAGGTTCTGCTCAATACCTCCCTCTCGGACGCTACCGACGGTCACCTGCAGCTCATCAACATGACAGATAAGTCGCCCGCCGGTGAGATGGATACCGATACTCTCATTTGGACTGCTGGTGTTGCTGCATCGCCGATGCTCAAGAACACTGACTTCCCGATCGACGAGCGCGGTCGCGTTCGCGTGAACGCAGATTTGCGTGTGGCTGGCGATAATGGTGTGGTCGAGGGCGCTTGGGCGGCTGGCGATAACGCTGCCGTTCCCGATCTTTCCGGAGGCGGCGTTGGCGGCTTCTGCGTACCAAACGCACAGCACGCATCTCGTCAGGCTTTGGTTCTCGCCAAGAATATTCTGGCATCACGCCGTGGCGAGCCTCTGACCGACTACTACCACGAGACCATCGGTGTGGTTGCCGGCCTAGGTCTGTGGAAGGGCGTTGCAAACTTCAAGGGCAAGACCTTTGCAGGTCCGCTCGCATGGATTATGCACCGCGGCTACCACGGTTCTGCAATCCCCACGACCGAGCGTACCGTGCGCGTTATGACGACCTGGGCACTCAACCAGCTCTTTGGCCGTGATACCACGACGATTCGCCACCAACGTTCCCCGCGTCTCGCTTTCCAAGAGGCCACCGGAACGGCACCGGCGAAGACTAAGGCAAAGCTCTAACGAGCCTAAAGCGTCGAAACCCGCAAACTAATGCTATTCTTAGTAGTGGTCTTGCGGGTTTAGACTTTGCCCCTATAGCCCAATTGGCAGAGGCAGCGGACTTAAAATCCGTCCAGTGTGGGTTCGAGTCCCACTGGGGGCACGCTATAACAGCCCGTCGCATCCGATAAAACATTTGGATGCGACGGGCTATTTGTATGCCTTGGGAGGCGAGCGTATCTCTACCTTATGAGAATCATGGGATCGCTGGGTAGGGGAGAAGCCACGGTATATAAAGAAGGCACCGTTGCGATGACGGTGCCTTCCGGGTGGGTAGACGAATGAGTGATAGATACGTTCTGGAAGAATGCTCAGGCGGTTAAGCCTTATTGCGACTGAAGAACGAATCTAGTGAGTACCTGCCTCCACCGGTCAGAATGAACATGATAGCTGCCATGCCCAAGACGAAAACGTACTCGAAGCCTGCGCCGGTCTTCTGATCGGTGATAAAGGGGTCGTTGATGTGAACAAAAATAAAAGCACCTGCCATAGCGATTGCGATGGCGGCGGCCGCAAAACGAGTTCCTAAACCAAGGATCAAGAGAGCTCCGCCAATAAGCTCGGCACCAATGGTAAAGTACGCCGAAAGCTCGGGTGCAGGAATACCCATTTTGGCGAACGCTGCACCTTCTGCTGCGGGACCGATCAGGAATGCCTTCTGGAAACCGTGCATGACAAAGGTGAAGCCCAGCGCTACGCGGAAAATTAGGGTGCCAACAGATTTAGTTATTTCATTCTTCATGACTACAAGGTTGTCAGGTAAAGTTTTATCAAGCAAAGGTAAACATCTATAAATCTTTTTTACATAGGTTCTACACAGCTTAAACACAGGTTTGGCGTGATGCTGCACTCTTAAAGAGTCTATATGGGCCTCAAGATGAAGAATTGTGACAGTAAACCCCCGCCCTTACTGCTTGTCAGGGCGGGGGGTATGTGTATCTGTAGGTGAGTGTAGACGGAGGTAAGGCTCAGAGACTTAGCGTGACTCGCATGCTATGCCGTCACCGTCACGATCAAGATGGTCGGCATACCCCGGTGCACCGCGGTGCATATTACGATATCCCGCAGCACGGGCATCAGCGCAGGTTTGAAATGCCAAAGCCGGGGCGGGGTTCTGTGCAGGAGGCGTATCCACCTGGGGCACAGGAGCGGGGGGTGCTTCTGCTGCGGCTCCTGCGCAGGGTGTAAGAACGTTGATCATAGCCTCTTTTTCGGCTGGTTTGACCCACAGGTGGTACTTAGCTTTCACCCGAATCTGACGTGCCACATAAGAGCAGCGGAACGATGCGTTTGCTGGCAGCCAGGTGGCGGCATCCGAATCGCTTTTCTGCTGATTCGCAGGACCATCAACTGCCAGAAGGTTTTCGGGATCATTGGCGAGTTGTAAGCGTTCTTGAGCCGAAATCTCCTGAGCGCCGGACTGCCAGGCATCGGAAAGCGCCACAACGTGGTCGATCTGAACCTGCTCCGAGGTATCTTTCCCACGCATGAAATTAATGACCTTCCCGGTGTAAGGATCGTTAAGAATGCCCGATATCACCACGCATCCGCGAGAGTTTTTATGCTGTTTTGCGGTGAGATCCCGGTTGAGAATGTCATTGCGGGTATCGCATCCGTTATGGTCGATATCGCTCCAGGCATCTCCGAACTGGGCACGGGAGTACCCGGTCTTAGGGGCGCGCCCTTTAACGGGAAGGGTATTGAGGATGCGCAGGGCCTCACTAGCCTCGTCAGATCCTATAGGCGTCGTACCTTGTGGCTCGGCAGAGCTGGTATCGGGATTGACGATAGTGACGGTTCCGGGGCGAACTTGGGAACCCTGATGGGCCGTCGAAGTATCGGCATTATTCTCTTCGGGTGATTCACCTACCTCAGTCACGGTGGGTGTTTGTTCCGATTCCTGCGCGGAAACCGTGGGTTGCTGTGAGGCCTCCGCGCTTTGTGAAGAAGTAGAAGAATGTTCAGCTGCCGAGTTCGCTGAGGGGGTGCTGGGCGCAGAGACGGTTGACTCAGAAATTGTGATAGTTTCAGAGGAGCATCCGCTCAGCGCAAGTCCTAGGGCTAGAAAAGCTGCGGAAAATCTTGTGCCGAGTTTCAAGGAATGCCCTTGACCTGATGCAGAGGGCCAAAAGACATGCGCGCCAGAGCGCGATGACAGTATTTTTAACATCAATGATTCCTAGAGATTGTATGTGTGCATAGAGTGAATGCTTTTCACAGTATAGAAAGAAAACGCCCGTAAAGGGGGAATTTTGGTGATGTCACACGATTTGTGTATATAAAGAAACTAAAATTAATGGAGAAATGTGCGGAGCAGAACGATATTCTCTCCCGCGTACAGTCAGCTTGTGTTTATAAACGTAGCCTTTGTACATGCCGATTATTAGAGGAACCCCAATGCCCACACAGCAGGAAAACCGCAGCAACAAGCCCGTGCGTATGGTTGCCGTAGATATGGATGGTACTTTCCTGAATGACGATAAGACGTTCGATGTTGAGCGTTTTGAGAGAATCCTAACCCGCTTGTCTCGGCATGGAATTTATTTTGTGGTGGCAAGCGGAAATACCTACACGAAATTACGCCAGTATATGCATGGTTTTGAACATCGAGACATTATTTATATCGCAGAAAATGGTGCCTATGTAGCGGATGATTCCGGGGAACTTGCGGTGCATCATTTTGCTGCCGAGGATCTGCCGCGTGTGTACGAGATACTGAACGGTATGCCTCAGCTTGGGATCGTTGTGTGTACGGCAGAGAGCAGCTTTATACTGGAAAACCGCGAAAAAACGGTTATGAACATTATCCGGGACTATTTTGAGGTGCAGGGTAAGCCGTTGCCGCAGAATATTGATCCCTTCGCTTTTGCCAGTATGTTTTATCCCGGAACCGAGCGTATTAGCTCTTACGAGCAGGTGCGTGGTGTTCCCATCAAATTTTCTCTGCAAGTAACGCATCGGGATCTGCCGGATGCTACAGCACAGTTACGGCGTACCCTGCCGCAGACGGTAACCCCGCTCGTTAGTGGTTTCGGTGCCATCGATCTGGTTCGTGCCGGTGTGAATAAGGCAACGGGGCTGAAAGATCTGTGTGAGCGTTTGCGGATAACCCCTACTCAGATAGTGGCTTTCGGTGATAGCGATAACGACCTTGAGATGCTCTCGTTAGCCGGTACCGGTGTGGCAATGGCCCACGCCTCAGACGAGCTCAAGGCTGTGTCCCAGCGGGTGATCGGCTCGCATAATGACGGTGCGGTGCTCGACTATTTAGAGAGCATGCTCGACGAATTAGACGGGTAAGTCCCCGTCCAATGGTGGATTTTAGCTTCAATCCGACTAGCAGTGTGGGTTCCCTAGCCTCCGCGCTGCCTCCACTACGGCGGCGCGACGTTTGCGGTGCTCCTCCTCGGTAGGTTCACCGCAGAGCATGCGAGATACCTGCGGCATAGCCGACCACCACCCCACGATAGCGAGAATAAAAAGTACAAGATAGAGGCGTCTATATCGTTCGTGACGGAACCTGCCTCTTGCCCGGCGCGCATCGCATCCGCTTTGAAGGTGTAGTGGTCGCGCCGGTATTCCTCGTGGGGAACTTCGCCGTCAATCGTGAGAGATTCCCAGCGCAGCAGACGCAATAGATCGGGATGGTCTCGGTGATAGTCGTACATGCGTCCGGCGTAATCACCAATATCTTCGGTGGCAAGCGACGTAAGACCGACGACTTCGGCAACTTGGTCTAGTTCTTCGTGCAGAATAGCCTTGAAGAGTTCTTGTTTGTTCCCAAAATAGTTGTAGATACGCTCCTTATTGACCTTTGCCCTCTTAGCGATGCGCTCAACGGTCGTTCCGTCGGGGCCGTGCGCGGTAAATTCGGCCAGAGCAGCCCCTTTGATCTTTTGTTTCGTACTTTCGGTATCCCAAGCCATCATCTGTACCACTCTCTTTCGACAGTTCCAACGTTATGGTTGCAATTTATGTCTTAATGATACTAGGGTTAATTCCAACGCTTTCCGTTGGATTGGAGTTTACTCATGTATCACCATGCAGAGAACACGACAACAAGCACCACTACATCGGCCTCTTCAACCTCCGAAGAATATCCCGCAACACGGACTGCAGTCGCAATTCTGGTATCTACGGCGCTGTTTATTCTGGCGCAGCTATACGCTTCTATACCGCTACTCGCCCCGGTCTCGTCTGCCTTTCGAGCTAACGCAACGTTCGCCCTGTCGCTGTGCTTCAGCCTTGCTTACGCCGTGGGATTTCTGATATGGGGACCGGTTTCGGATCGTTACGGACGAAAAAAGGTTGTGGTTCTCTCCCTGAGCGTGCTTACCCTAGCCACTTTTGGATGCGCCTTCGCTCCTACGCTCGGCGTGCTCGCTATTCTGCGGGCCTGCCAGGGGATGGCTGCCGCCGGATTTGCACCTGTCGCCCTGGCGTATCTCACGGAATCTGTACTGCCCTGCTGGGCGAGCACGAGCTATCGGTGCAATGTCCACTGCGTTCTTGGCGGCTGGAATTTTTGGGCAAGTATTCGCCTCTATTATTGCCCTGAACCTTGGCTGGCGATGGTTCTTCGGGCTGTGCGGTCTTATCTTTATCGGAACCGTTTCTCTGGTTCTGTGTACGATGCTTGAGCGCCCCCGCACTGGACAAACGACATCGTTGTGGAAACAATATGTGACTCTCGGTTCCCTCTGTATCAAGCCTATTTTCTTCTTCTACGGTCTTGCTCACGTTACCCTGCTTCTCGCCTTTGTGGCCTTGTATACGGGGCTGGGGCGGCATCTTGAAACCCTAGGGGTTGCGGCATCCGGTATTGTTTGGGTGCGTCTTGCTGCTTTCCCCACAATGCTGATAAGCCTTTATGCGGGTTCTTATGCGAAAAAATATGGGGTTCTTCGCGTGGCGCAGCTTGGATACGTTTTATCTATTCTTGGGCTGCTGGGCGGGGTACTGTGCGCGCAGGTACTTGCTGGCATCGTCATATGCAGCCTTATCTATGTTGCGGGTGTTGCTTTAGCGATTCCCTCGATGATTACTCTCTACGGCGATGCGGCGGCACCGCATCGTGCCAGCGGCATGGCGCTTAACGGCTTTGTTCTGTTTGTGGGAGCAAGCCTGGGGCCTGTTATCGGCGCGTTACCCTTAGCATTCACCACTCTCATGCTTTTGCTGGTGGGCTTCCTAATTCTGGCTTTGCTTTCACTCGCGGCTGCTTCGCGAATCAACAACCGGCTAGTTTGAGGAGGATCATGATTTTGAGACCCTGCAGAAGTCTTAAACTGTGGGGGAGTACAGCTTAGGGTGAAAAAGACATGATGGCACCTCAAAATTACCCTGGAATATGAGCTTTTATGGAGGAATAATCCCCGGAATTTCTCAGAATTCGATAGAATATTGAGAAACTCTTTGTAAATCTCACCGAAGGAGAGAATGATGGCGGGTAACCCGTTTATTAATTCAATCGCCAAGCAAAATAGGCAAGGCGATCCCCGTTTCGGGCGTTTTGGTGCGGGTGGTTCCTCGTCGCAGGTCAGTATCAGGCACAGCCGAACTACTCCAGTGAACCGCAGCAGTACGGTCAGCAGATCTACGGTTATGGTCAGCCGCAGCCGAACCAGTATGCTCAGTACGAGCAGCCTTATGCTCAGCCGCAGCAAGCGAACTATGACCAGTACCAGCAGGCGCAGTACGATCCGTATGCACAGCCCGGCTATGCTCCCGTTGCCGAGGGCGACCGCCTCACCATGAACGATGTGATCATGAAGACCGGTCTGAACCTGGCTCTTGTGGTGCTCGGTGCCGCAGTTTCCTGGTATCTGCCCTACCTCATGTTCGTGGGACTTATCGCAGGTCTGATCCTGGGTATCGTTAACGCCGTCAAGCGTAAGGTTTCCCCGGCTCTGGTTATGCTGTACTCCGTGTCCGAGGGCCTGCTTTTGGGTGGTATATCCGGTCTGCTCAATAAGAGCTACCCGGGCATCGCTATTCAGGCTTTGCTGGCAAGCGTGATTGTCGCCGGTCTTACCTTGGCTCTCTTCGCAAACGGTAAGATCCGTGCTACCCCGAAGATGACCAAGATCTTCATGATCGGCATGTTTGCTTACCTGATCTACGGCATTGTTTCCTGGCTTGGTGCGGGTCTGTTTGGTTCGCCCCTGGGCAGCCTGAGCATCGGCGGTATTCCGCTGGGTCTGATTGTGGGGCTGTTTACTGTTGCTATGGCAACCTACTCGCTTCTGCTGGACTTCACCAACACTGCCGAGGCGGTGGAAGCAGGTCTTCCCGAGCGCGAGTCGTGGCGTTTGGCATTCGGCCTGACCGCATCGCTGGTCTGGCTGTACATTGAGATTCTGCGTATTCTCATGTACATCAACGAAATGGTCAACAGGGACTAACAGTATTGAGGATACGGCGGTACTCACAACCGGTGGGTGCCGCCGATTCTTTGTTTTGAGCCTGCTAGACTTGCGGAATAACTATATGCCGCAGCAACGGCATGGGCGAGAGACGATTTCTATAGCACCGACTTTTCAGGAGATTTGAGTGAGCGAATCCGTAGCCGGACAGAACACCGGCAGCACGCATCAAAACCTAACGGCAGGGGAGAGTGAACAGGATGCGCGGGCACAGAAATTAGCCCGTACCGGCGTACCCTACGCTCTTAATACCGCAGCGGCATGGTCGTGGCGTCTGATCGTGGTGGTCGGTGCCGTGTGGCTTGTATGGCAGGGGCTTTCAAAGGTGTCTCTGCTGATTATTTCGGCGATGGTGGCTGCGCTTTTGGCTGCGCTTCTAAGCCCCGCCGTCTACGCTATGCGTAAGCACGGTATTCGTGCTGGCGGTGCGACCGCTATTGCCGAACTTGGCATGATTTTAGGAATTGCCGCTTTACTGGCCCTTACCGGGCAGCAGCTTGTGCGGGGGTTTGTCTCGCTTACCAACAACGCCATTCAAGGGTATCAGCAGCTCGTGGACTGGCTTAAGGGCATGGGGTATGAGCTGGGCGCTGATCAGCTTAACCAGATTCTTCATCAGATAGAACAGGCGGTAAGCAATAACCCCTCAACCGTTTTGCGGAGCGTATCAGAGGTTGGTTCTACCGCTGCGGAGTTTGCCACCGGCGTGCTTATTACTCTTTTTACCCTCGTCTTCTTCCTGATGGAGGGAGAGCGCATCTGGCTGTTTATCGTCAAGCTCTTCCCGAAACAGGCACGCGATGCGGTGAACGGCGCGGGCCGTGCAGGGTGGAAGTCCCTGGGCGCTTATGTGCGGGTACAGATCTTGGTAGCCGCTATTGACGCTGTGGGCATTGGTGTTGGCGCCGCCATTTTGGGGGTTCCGCTGGCGATTCCGCTGGGCGTTCTGGTTTTCTTAGGGTCTTTTATCCCGGTTATTGGTGCTCTTATTTCTGGAGCGGTCGCCGTCCTGCTGGCACTGGTAGCTTTGGGGCCGGTTCAGGCGCTCATTATGATCGGCATTGTGCTGTTGGTGCAGCAGCTCGAATCGCATATTCTGCAGCCGCTCATCATGGGTAAAGCGGTCTCGCTGCATCCGCTCGCCGTGATTTTTGCGGTGGCAGGCGGATCCATGATTTTCGGTGCAGCGGGTGCACTATTTGCGGTTCCCGTGCTCGCCGTCGTGAATTCGGTTGTGCGCTACTTGGCTGCACGGCAGTGGGAGGATGACCCGGAGCTGCGCCGTGAAGAGTTCCTCTTCCCGCATGAGGTTGAGCGCCGTGAGAAATCAAAAAAGCGTGAAGAAAAAGCACAGAAGGTTGTTGCGCAGGCGCGGGAAGCGATTCGTGGTGAAGACGATTCCGAAGGCACCGCACCTGAGACTAGCTCTGCACAGGCGACTAAAACTGTCTCGCCTTCCAAAGCCGATATGTAATTGTGCAGTTTCCCTCCAGAAAAGCCCGCGTGAGATGAATAACGTGGGCTTTTCTGTTCTGTATTAGGCTTATTCATCGCCTAAAATAGAGGGCAGAAGCTGATGAGAGCGTAAAGAACGGATCCGATGTGAACGCACCCCTAACCGATCTACCCGTAACCCTGGAGAATATCGAGACAGCAGCGTCGCTCCTCGACGGGGTTATCGAGCGAACCCCTGTGGCGCATTCTCGTGCCCTGAGCCTCAAACTGGGGTCAGAAGTTTTCTTCAAATGTGAGAATTTGCAACGTGCGGGCTCCTTCAAAGTGCGTGGCGCCTATGTGCGCATGGCAAAACTCAGCGATGCAGAAAAGAAACGTGGCGTGGTGGCCGCATCTGCGGGTAACCACGCGCAGGGTGTTGCTCTCGCAGCGGCAAAACTGGGTATCAAGGCGCGTATTTACATGCCCCTAGGTGCGGCCCTTCCGAAGGTGACCGCAACCCGCGACCACGGTGCCGAGGTCGAACTGCACGGTACGACCGTGGACGAGGCGCTGGCTGAAGCAAAACGCTATGCCGAAGAGACCGGCGCGGTGTTTGTGCATCCCTTCGATAACGAAGATATTATTGCGGGTCAGGGAACGATCGGTTTAGAAATCCTGGAACAGGTGCCTGAGGTCGATACCATCATTGTGGGTGTTGGCGGAGGTGGCCTGCTCGCTGGTCTTTCGGCGGCGGTCCGTGCGAAGGAAGAACAGTTGGGTAAAAAGATCCGCATTATTGGTGTGCAGGCTGAGCATGCGGCGGCATATCCGCTTTCCTTGGCTGCGGATGCGCTTGTCCCGCTGAAGAAGGTCTCGACGATTGCAGATGGCATTGCGGTGGGACGCCCCGGTCAGTTGCCGTTTTCCATTATCAAGAAGCTTGTCGACGATGTAGCGACGGTGAGTGAAGACGATATCGCCCGGGCCCTTATCTTCTTGATGGAACGCAATAAGCTGGTGGTTGAACCCGCCGGATCGGTTCCGGTGGCGGCGCTCATGAACGGCAAACTCAAAGAAACATACGGCGATCTGGGAACTGTTGTGTGTGTGCTCTCGGGCGGCAATATTGACCCGATGCTCATGCTGAAGGTGATTCAGCGTGGTCTTTCGGCGGCGGGTCGGTATATGACGATTAAGATGATGCTCTCAGACCGTCCGGGTGAGCTGGCGACGATCTCGCGCATCATTTCGGAGAACGATGCGAATGTTACCGGCGTGGATCACACGCGCGTAGGCGGTTCTCTGTCGATGGGCGATGTCTCCATTACGATCGATATGGAAACCAAAGGCGTGGAACACTGCCGTCAGGTTATCTCGGCCTTGGAGGAAGAAGGCTTCAAACCCATCGTGGTGTACTAATTTTTGAGAGGTCATCTGGCATAAAACCACAGGATATAAAGGTGGGGTTCGGTCATAAACCGAACCCCACCGTGCGTTTAAAGCTTCGTGACTCTAGCCCTGGAAAGGCTTGACTGAAACAATCTTCGCGGTCAATTCCTTGCCGTTGGGAGCAAGATAGGTGACTTCATCGCCTTCTTTGGCCCCCAGAATCGCCGCACCCATCGGAGACTTTTCCGAGAAGACCTTCAAATCAGAGTTGGCGGGCAGAGTCTCCTCAATTTCGCGAGAGCCCAGCAGGAACTTCATGGAACGGGAAGCTACTTCGGCCTCAATAACCATGCCGAGGGCAACCACACCGTCATCGCTGGGGGCGTCTCCTACCTGGGCGTTTTCCAGAAGATGCTTAAGCTGGTTGATGCGAGCTTCGTTTTTACCCTGCTCATCGCGTGCCGCATGGTATCCGCCGTTCTCACGCAAGTCTCCCTCGTCGCGAGCGGCGGCGATGCGGTCAACGATTTCTTGACGATACGGACCTGAGAGATATTCAAGCTCCTGAGTCAGCCGATCGTATGCGTCCTGAGTGAGCCATGCGCCGTTGCTTTCAGCCATGCTTCTCCTTTGGTTATGCTCCGGTATAAACCGGCGCGTTGGTCTGGGGGTTCTCCCCTGGAAAGTATCACCCTATTCTAGGGCAGAAAGTACACATACCCTAAATATCTGAGTGTTAGGGCGTGTATCATTTCGCTGAGCGCTCACCGAATCGTGGGTGTGATACGGCTATTTAAGCCGACAGGAATCCACGGTAACCGTGGTTGCCTCCGAGAGTATGCGCAGGTTCGCGCTGTGTTGTGTGACTCGGGTGTTGCCCTGCTCTGCGCTGTTAGGACCAATTTCGACGTCGGCCCATCCCACCGCAACACGGGAAGAATTAAGCGCCTTAAGCGAACAAACCGCGGTGTCTTGTGGGTTTTTAGAGAGTTCAAAACGCCCCTGTGCCTCGTCATTGCTGATGAGGGTAAACCCAGTATCGCGTGCACTTGGGCGGGATTGAGAATCCATCTGCACCCACATAATAAAAGCGCCCGCCACAACCGTAACACAGGCAGCAAGAAGCACCCACATTCGCGTGGAGAGGGCACGCCGCCGAACAGGTTTGGCACCATAGCGCTGTGCTAGGGCATCGGCATGAGAATCGGCAGCTGCCGATTCGCTCGCCTGTGTGTGTGAAGGATCTGTCATAGCTTTCTTCTCGTGGTGTCTAGTGGACGATGTGGTACAGAAGGTGGTCTGCACCACGATACTTTACACCGTCATAATGCTTCATTTAGAGTGGTTTTCTTGCGCTATTTCTGTATGATTACACTTCTAGGAGATGCTCTATAATCTCTACCATTTTAAACCCCACAGTATAAGCCCTTTGTCATCATAAGGATTAACGTGAGCGACGCGCTAGAAAAAATCAAAGCAATTCTGCCTGAACATCCCGCAGTGCAGGATCTTAAACCTCTTGATGAGGAATACGCAGGGCTGCGTATCCTAGCCGTCCACGCTCATCCGGACGACGAATCCTCTAAAGGTTCCGCGACCGCTGCTGCTTATACCTCCCGCGGCGCCCGCTATATGGTTGCCACCATGACAGGCGGTGAACGCGGGGACATCCTCAACGAAGAAATTCGTAACGCTCCCAGAGCACACCGTGACCTGCCCGGATTACGTCGCACCGAAATGGCCCGTGCTGCTGAGATTTTAGGCATCGAACATCGATGGATAGGGTTCATGGACTCCGGTCTGCCTGAAGGCGACCCTCTTCCCCCACTTTCTTTCGGCAGCTTCGGTACACTGCCTCTCGAACAGGCTGCCGCACCGTTGGTAAGACTCGTACGCGAGTACAGGCCTCATATTATTCTCAGCTATGACGAGGTGGGAGGATACCCGCACCCCGACCACATCATGACTCATAAGGTTGCCGTCGAGGCATACGAAAAGGCTAGTGACCCCGAAGCATACGTGGGGGAAGGCGAGCCCTGGAAACCCCTAAAGCTTTACTACGATCGTGCCTTCAACCCTGAACGCACCGTCGCTCTGCACGAGTACCTGCTCGATCAGCGGGGTGAGAGCGTCTTTGAAGGTTTCATCGAACATATGGCGCACCGTTTCAATGATGCACAAGACGGCACCAGGCACGAAACCACCACGCGAATTCTCTGCAGTGACTACTTCATCCATCGGGATCAGGCGCTTTTATCGCACTCCTCACAGGTGGATCCGCAAGGTATTTTCTTTGCGATCTCTACCGATGAGCAGAAGCATATTTGGCCCTGGGAGGACTATACACTTATCGACTCGCGGGTTCCGGTAACTCTGCCGGAGCATTCCCTGAGTGACGGTATATTTTTCTAGCCTATAGCCTCCGTAAGCGATCATGCGGTGCCCCTTGGCGATGCAGAGGCTTGCGGGTCTTGAGTACTGTGAACATAGCTAAACTCTTGGCGCATTCCCAGCTGAAACATGAACCTCAGGCGGGAATATACAAGATGTCACGCGGTAGAATGAAGACTTAGACAATCACACATGACCGGCTTACCGCTAGAAACCGGAATGTTCAGAAGGATAGTCATGAGCCACCTCATTCTTGATACGCTCGCCACAGTCCCCGACCTTGTGGCATTTGCCGCTCACGGTGTTGCGCTTGCAGCAGATAACACCCCAGCCGCCAACCCCGATGGGTCTGTTGCAGGTTCGCCCGGTATTGGCGGTTTCTTTGCGACTGCGGCGCTATCCCTCCTCGTCATTATTCTTGGTATCGACATGACCCGGCGTACTCGCCGTCTGCGGTACCGTGCGCAATATGCAGCCGCTCAAGAGGCCGAGCAAGCCCAAGCCCAGCAGGATACAGAGTCCGAGGACGATCAGCATGGCACCCGCTGATACTCTGGCGCTGCCCGTTATTACCGTGCACGGGGTTCCCTCTGAACCGGGAACCTCCCCGGAACCGAGCGTCTATGAACGCTCTATGGCAACTTCTTTAACCCCGCAGATGCTTCCTACACACATCGGTGTGCTGGTGGACGGCAACCGGCGTTGGGCCGCACAGCGGGGGCTGAGCACCCGTGAGGGGCACGCGGCAGGAGCCGAGCGCATCATTGACTTTCTGGGCTGGTGCGCCGACTTGGGCATACCTCAGGTCACGTTATATATGCTCTCGACCGAAAATCTCAAGCGACCCGCCGATGAACTTACCGGGCTTATCGCCGTTATCGACGAATTTCTGCGGCGGCTGCATACCGCGCAGCAGGGGCCCGTGCACGCGGTTGGTAATGTTTCCCTTATTCCCCATGAGCTTCGCAACACCCTGGAGCGGGTTATAGCAGAGACCGCGCCCTTGCCGGGGGTGCGCGTGAATATCGCGGTTGGCTATGGCGGACGCCAAGAAATTGTGGATGCGGTGCGTGAACTTATTCTTGACGCCGAGGTTCAGGGCCGCTCGATGCGCGATCTGGCAGGTACCCTGAACGTCGAGGATATTTCGCGTCGCTTGTACACCCGCGATATGCCCGATCCTGATCTACTGATTCGTACCTCTGGTGAGCAGCGTCTCTCGGGCTTTCTGACCTGGCAAAGCGCCTACTCGGAATTCTATTTCTGCCAGGCTCTCTGGCCTGATTTTACGCGGGTAGATTTCTTGCGTGCCCTGCGGGATTATGCGGGTCGCACCCGCCGCTTTGGATCTTAGCCACTCATGCTTCAAGAACTCTCGAAACTCTTTACACAGGGAGTATCCGGCTGTATCGCCGGTATTCTGCTGATTCTTTATCTGCTGTACGCAGCTGGGTGCACGGTAAAACTGTGGGGCTGGGATCTGCGGAAACACAGGCTACCGAAACCGCATCGTATTTCCTTTCGTGTTTGCCACCCACACCGCTTTGCCGGTTATTGCTGCTCTGAGCGGTCAGTGGGGAACTATCCTGCGTGTATGGGGGAGTGGTCTTGTACTTTGGGCCTTCTACGTCCTGATGAGGATGCTCTCCTTCGGGGCGCTGGGCCGAGGGGACGTGAAACTTGCTCTCGCGCTTGGCGGGCTCATTGGCTACTTCTCGTGGGCTAACCTATTGTGGGCGACGTTGGTGACCTTTGTTGTGGGCGGATTATGCGCCGTGGTCTTGGTACAGAGCAGGTCCGTTACACGGCGCACCCGCATAGCCTTCGGACCGTTTATGCTGATAGGAATGATAGCGGCGGTTTTGGTGCCAAGCTACTCATTCCTATCGTTCTAAAGACCTCGGGCCAAAACCACCGATCGACGAAAGGATCTTTGATGCCTACCCCCGAGTACATCGTGAATTTACGCAAGAAAATTGGTCACGAATATTTATGGCTTTCGGGCGCTACCGCAGTGATCCGTCGCGATGAGGATGGCAAGGTACTGCTGGTTAAACGCAGCGATAACGGCAGGTGGACTCCCGTGACGGGTATTGTCGATCCTGGCGAGAACCCGGCGCTTACCTGCATACGTGAAGCCTATGAGGAGGCGGGCGTGCGTATTGAGGTTCTAGAGCTTGCTCAGGTCAAGGCTGACCCCGCGATGCGCTTTAGCAACGGGGATCGCTGCCAGTTTTTAGATCACACGTTTTTGTGCCGGTGGGTATCCGGGCAGGCACGAGTAAATGACGAGGAATCTTCCCAGGTGCGATGGGTAGATGTGACGGATCCTCAGGAGCGTTCTATGCTCTCTGAGCGGATGCTTGACCGCATTGATGCGGCGCTGAACTATGACGGACATTGCCGTTTTGACTATGTATCTCACGCACCCAAAGATGGGACCTGAATCCTCTCGGTAATCGCTAAATTATTCCCTCTCGTGTCCTCAAGGCAAGTGAGCTGCGCGCCTGTGTATACCTGTGTGTGATGCGTTGGAGACCGTGTGTACTCCCAAGGTTGTATCTAAATATTTTTCTCATATTTACCGTTGTTCATATCTGAGAAAAAAAAAAAATGGGGGTTTTATGCATTAATTTCAGATTCTTGTAAAAATCTAAAATCTGTAAATTATAGAAGATTACCACCGAAAATATCTATGTATTTTTCAGATGCAACACACCGTTAAAAATAAACCTGTGCATAACATTGTGATAATGAGCATGTGGTGTATTTATGAAAAGTATATGTTGCTTTATGGGATATATATCGTTGATATTTCAGGGAAAGTAGGTTGGATGGGTGGGTAATATTTATAGTGTGTGCATTGCTAGGATAGGAATTAAATTATGTATCAGAAGAAATTTTTAAATAGGAAAACCCTGTATTTTGAGTTAAAGCTTTGATAAGGTGAATATGAGTGTTGAGAGATTTAACTCGCTCACTCCCAACCACATCTATACAAATGGAGAATAATAATGTCTCTTATCTACCCTACAAACAATTCACCTAACGAATCGCCCGGAAGAGCCAGAAATGCTCTCGGACGTAGCGCCTGTGCCCTCGTGGTGGCAGGCGCTTTAGTGCTTCCGCTGACCCCAGCGGGAGCTGTCACTGATCCTGGTGCTTCAACCCCTGCATCCACCGCTACGGTGACCCCGCAGGTTGTGGCCGATCAGGAACCTCAAGCAACTCCGCAGCTCGTGGTCGAAACCCCCGATGAAGTCAACCCCTACTACGGGAAGACGCTCAAAATCAAAGGAACCGGTTTCTACGGTGTGGCGGCAGATCAGCAGGTCAGCCTCAAAGTTACCCCTTCAGATACACCAGCTAATTCCCCATATTTCACTACGGAATACGGCGTATATAACCTGGGGTATGTGAATGTTCCCGCATCGCAGATTCATGACGGAACCTTTGAGGTCTATTTGAATACCCAGCCGCTGCCGCTGAACGATTTCCATCCGGAACTCGATTACGTCGTCAGCAGTACCCTGACCTCGACAACGCAGCAGGCGCAAGGATATGAAATCTTGCCCACCACGGCATACAACACCCAGGCACCGGTGCTGGTCGCACGCCAGAACACCAATCTGGAAGTCGAGGGTAAGCCTAACTCGTTGGTGGAAGACTCCGTGAAGGTGCGCGGTACCGGCTATGACCCAAAGTTTATTCCTCAAGGCGGATACTTGCAGGTTTCTCTTATTGAGGGTGATTGGCCCAGAGGTCAGGTTGTTACTCAGGAAAGAACCGTGTCATCGGTGAAAGTTTCTGCCGAGGAGCTCTCGCAGAGCGGTCTCTTTGAAACTGCGCTTCCCTATCCGGCAGGTCTGGATGCACGCCGCAGCTACCGCATCGGAACCCAGGTCATCAATACCCGACGGAACGTTGGCAAACAACGCTTTGACTGAATACCTGGATGTTGAGTTTTCCTCGGAGAGTAAAGCACCGCAGCTGAACGTGAGCGTTCCCGCTGTGAACCCGACCATCGATACCGAGATTACTGTGACCGGTACTGGATATTATGGCTCTGGAAACGCCGAGATACAGGGTCAGAGCATGAATCTCGTTATTAACGAGATAGACCAGAAGACTGGCAAACCAACGGGCGCGGTTCTCACTCATCCAGTGGATTATACCTACCGGGTGGAAGAGAAAGACCTCTACGATGGCTTTACCGACGGTACCTTCCAGACCACCTTCACCATTCCCGCGAATACCCTCAAAACCGGGCACGTATACGAGCTTAGTACGGGGGTATATCCAAAAGGACCCGAAGGACGATGTTATCTTCGAAGCCCACCAAAAGCTCCCGTTAACGACTGCGGATCAACCGGTTCCAAATCCCAAACCGGCAGAGCCCCAGCCGGGCCCCGAACCCGCACCAAACCCCAAACCCGCACCCGGTGAGAAACCTACACCCGAATCGGATTTCAAGGATGTGCGCGATCGTACCGCACATCGCGATGCGATTCTTTGGGCTTCGCAGCGGCAGCTTGTCGATAGCGCGGACGGCTATTACCGCCCCTACGATGCTATAACCCGCGAACAGTCCGTTGTGGCCCTCTACCGCCTGGCAGGAAGCCCTCAGGTTACTCTTCCGCAGGAGTCTCCCTATGTGGATGTTACCCCGGAACACCCGCACTACCGGGAGATTATTTGGGCACGTGAAAGCGGTATCAGCTTCGGTTGGAGTGACGGTCATTTCCGCCCCGAGGCGGCTGCATCTCACGCCAGTATGGCTGCGTTTTTGTACCGTTACGCTGGGGAACCTGGCGTGAACCTACCGGAACAATCCCTATATGCCGATATGACGGCTGACTCTCCGTTTTACCGAGAGAGTACTTGGCTGAAGAAGAAGGGCCTAGTTTTCTGGTCTGAAAGCTGGTTCCAGCCCGATGGCGCCGTTACTCGCGCCGACTTTGCGGAACTCATCTATCAGTACGAACAAGGCAAATAGACCGAGCAAAATTCTGAGATAGAGATTTATCTATCCGCCCGCACTGCGGGTCTTAGCTCAAACGTTGAGGGGCTTCTACACATCGTGTAGAGGCCCCTCAACTATGTTTTAGGAGTGTTTGTTCACATGAAAACGATATGCTCGGACTAGAAGTTTCCCAGCATCTTGGTGACGTCTAGGGCTTCGTCGAGCTGAGCCTCAGTGACTTCACCGCGTTCAACGTAGCCTAAAGCCACCACGGCATCGCGTACGGTGACCTTGTTTGCCACGGAATACTTGGCAATCTTTGCGGCGGCCTCGTACCCGATGAGCTTATTCAGCGGGGTCACGGTCGAGGGCGATGCTTCCGCCAGGAAGCGGCAACGCTCTACGTTGGCGGTCAGACCGTCGATCATCTTCTCTGCCGCCACGCGAGAAACGTTGGCGAGCAGACGGATGGACTGGAGCAGGTTAGCCGCCATCACCGGAATGCCTACGTTCAGCTCGAAGGCTCCGTTGGTGGAGGAAAGCGCGATGGTCGCATCATTACCAATTACCTGTGCCGCAACCTGAATAGTAGCCTCACAAATCACCGGGTTTACCTTGCCGGGCATGATGGACGAGCCGGGCTGCAGATCGGGGATGTGCAGCTCGCCTAAACCGGTGTTCGGGCCTGAACCCATCCAACGGATATCGTTGCTGATTTTCATCAGACCGTATGCGAGGGCGCGCAGCTGACCGGAAACCTCAACCAGACCGTCGCGGTTTGCCTGCGCCTCAAAGTGGTTACGTGCCTCGGTCAGGGGCAGACCGGTTTCTTCGGCAAGCAGTTCGATCACACGTGCCGAAAAGCCCGCCGGGGTATTGATACCGGTACCCACAGCGGTGCCGCCCAGGGGAACTTCAGCCACGCGGGGCAGGGATGCGTTCACTCGCTCGATGCCGTAACGCACGGTAGCGGCGTAGCCAGAGAATTCTTGGCCTAAGGTAATAGGGGTTGCATCCATCAGGTGGGTGCGTCCGGACTTGACGACGTCTTTGAACTCTACGGACTTCTTTTCCAGCGAAGCAGCGAGAACCTCAAGGGAAGGGATCAGCTCTTTGACCAGTGCCTCGGTCACGGCAACGTGCACGGAAGTGGGGAAAACATCGTTGGAAGACTGGGAGGCGTTCACATGGTCATTGGGGTGAACTTCAATGCCCTGTGATTCCAGGGAACGGGTTGCCAAAGTCGCCAGAACCTCGTTGGTGTTCATATTCGACGAGGTGCCCGAACCGGTCTGGAAGACGTCAATGGGGAAATGCTCGTCGTACTCACCGGTTGCTACCAGATCCGCCGCCTCGCGGATAGCCTGGGCGCGCTCAGCATCGAGCACATGAAGTTCCTCATTGGCGGTCGCGGCTGCCTTCTTAACGAGGGCAAGAGCGCGAATATGGGCTGATTCGAGGGTTTGCCCCGAAATCGGGAAGTTATCGACCGCGCGCTGAGTCTGTGCACGGTAGAGTGCGTTGGCGGGCACGCGAACTTCGCCCATGGTGTCATGTTCAATGCGGTATTCAATATTTTCAGCCATAACTCTAGTTTAGGGCTCAAAATGGCGGGTTTTCATACCCTTCGTGTAAAAATCGGAACATTTGGGGAATACCGTGCATGATGATACTCACCACGCTGTGGGGTTATGTGGCGGTACCGTATGAACTCAAGTAAAGCCTGTTGGAGCTTCTGGGGTTATGTTGGTTTTCTCGGGTGGATAACACGAAGGAGGCAGCGACCACCGATAAAACGCGTGGGAATTACTTCATCTCGCGCGAGTCAAAGACAATATCGACCGCGCCGGAATCCAAATGATAGAAGTAGCCCAGCACAATGGTCTCGCCGCGAGCAACTGCATCGGCAATAATGCGCGATTCCTGAAGCAGACGGGAAGCTGTCGCAGACGTATGAGCCCGTACCATCTCGTTCACATGCTGGCTTGGCTTCTCGCCGTGGGGAAGTTCTTGGGCCAGCACCGTAGGCTGAATAGTCTCAACTACTCGCGTAATAAATCCGCCCGGAAGCTGCCCCGATTCCACCGACGAGCAGGTAGCCTGAACAGCCCCGCAAGATTGATGTCCCATAATGATCAGCACCGGCGTCTTGAACTGGGTAATGGAATATTCCAGCGAACCAAGGGCACCATCATCAAGAACCTGCCCTGCGGTGCGTACCACAAAGGCATCGCCAAGACCCAGGTCAAAGATATGTTCCGGTGGCGTACGCGAATCCGCACACCCAAAAATCGTAGTGAAAGGAAACTGTCCGCCTGTGAGTTCGTCGCGACGTGCCACATCCTGGTGCGGATGCGAAAGCTCGCCCCGTACAAAGCGTGCGTTACCCTCTTGCAGGCGTTCCAGCACATACTCAGCGGTGGGTTGAACCGGACGAGAACCCATAGAAGGCTCCTTAAAGTGAGAGGTATCTTCCCTCTATTTTACCGAAAACAGACCGTACATTTTGCTAGAGAAGATCACGAAATATTAGAAGTATTGGATGCACCCGGGGAGACCGTCATCGTCGGCGCTTTCATATAGGCGACCGTCGCATCCGCCAACTGGGCGAACTCCGCCGGGTCTGCCGTGCCGGTGATAATCACAGTTGTCGTTTTGCCGTCACTGTAAGGCACCTGCGCCACGTAGGAGTACACTTTTTCACTGTTCTTCTTCGAGGTGGCTGAACGTACTTCCCACTCCACGCCGCCAATAGATTCGGTGCCCTGCTTCGCAGCGTTATCGACCTGTTGAGCCACCCAGGTAGGGTTTGTATCCTTCGCTTGGATCAACTCAATAAAATGATTTTTACTGGTCACCTGTCCGCTCTTAAAGTACGGGATATTATCGGGAGTATTACCCGTCCACCGCGCGTAGTTATAGTGCCAACTCTCAAGCTGTGGTACCGCCACCGGAAAACCCGCCTGCTGGGTAGATTCAGCCGCGACCTGCGATAAATTCACCTGCGGGCGGTACGGATTCTTATCCGGCTGTGGCATGAGCCAGAGCACCGGAATGAGAATAGCCACCATCGCCAGCATCGAAATAATCATATTGCGCGCCGGAGCATTAATGCGTTTCGCTTGTTTTTGTGTAATTTGTGGCACAACAGATGAATCGGTAGAAGCATCTGCGTGAGCCTTCGGCGCATGAGCGTTCTGACCATCGCTCTCAGCCGGTGTATGCGCGTGATTCTGAGAGTTTTCCACTCACACATTCTCTCATATGCTCTAAGACATGCCGTTTCCCACACCCACCTGGGCGGATGTTCACCACGGTACATGCGTCCACGCAAACCCGTTCAATACACGCGAACATTCCGCCGGGCGCGTTATGCTAGTAAACAGGAGGTGCCGGTTCAAAGCGCTGGAACGAACCAGCCAGCCGGCCATGACAACGACCTCGAAGGTGAGCAATGACTGAAAACAATAACCACGCCGACCGCAACCTAGCTATGGAATTGGTGCGCGCCACCGAGGCCGCAGCCATCGCATCCGGTCCCTGGGTGGGCGCAGGCGATAAGAACCGCGCGGACGGTGCCGCTGTGGACGCGATGCGCTACCGTCTCTCGACCGTGCACTTCAACGGAACCGTTGTGATCGGCGAGGGCGAAAAAGATAAGGCTCCCATGCTATTCAACGGCGAAGTTGTTGGCGATGGCATCGGCCCCAATCTCGATATTGCGGTAGATCCCATCGACGGAACTCGTCTGACCGCATTGGGCATGGACAACGCCCTCTCCGTAATCGCGGTAGCAGACGGCGGTTCTATGTTCGACCCCTCCGCCGTGTTTTACATGGAAACTGGTGACTGGGCCCGAAGCCGCAGAGTTCGTAGATCTTCGCCTGCCCGTCAAACAGAACCTTCACTTGGTCGCTAAGGCACAGGGTAAGAACGTAAGCGAACTGACCGTGTGCGTTCTGGATCGTCCGCGTCACGCTAAGCTCATTGAAGAGATTCGTAATGCCGGTGCACGTACCCGCATTATCCTTGACGGCGATGTTGCGGGAGCTATTGCGGCCTGCCGTGAAGGAACCGGCGTTGATGTGATGCTCGGTACCGGCGGAACCCCTGAAGGTATCGTCGCCGCGTGCGCTATTAAGGCCACCGGAGGCGTAATTCAGGGTCGCTTAGCACCCACTGACGATGCCGAGCGTGAGAAGGCGCTCGCTGCGGGGCACGATCTTGACCGCATCCTCACGACTGACGATCTGGTCACCAGCGATAACTGCTTCTTCGCCGCAACCGGTATTACCGACGGCAAGCTGCTGCGCGGGGTGCGCTACGGCAAGAATATTGTGACCACCCAGTCGCTCGTTATGCGTTCCTCCTCGGGAACCGTGCGTATCGTGGAAGCTGAGCATCGCCTTTCTCGCCTGCGCGAGATTCTGTCGCATACAAAGTAACGCCTTGATATAAAGCTTGTGTGCCGCACTCTCAATCATTGAGAGTACGGCACAAGCTTTATTGTACGAGCGTGGTCTGCCTGGGAACCTAGGCTGCCGAAGTATCGTTATTTTTTCAGGCGTGCGCGAACCTTAGCTACTGTAGATTTCGCGGTTTCCTGAGCGGTTCCCAGTGCTTTCTTGAGTGCGGGACGCGCGCGGTATGCGTAGCCGTAGGCGCGGTAGCCTAGCGTGTTCACCGGAATGTCCCAGGTTCCGGGGTACTCAACCGAACGCCCGCCGAAAGACTTCTTAAATTTGGTGAACCCTGCCCATTCGTGATCAGGCTGATCTTCGGGTGCGATGCCGAAAAGATCCACATATTTCAGACCTTTTGCTTTAGCGTCCAAGATGAAATTGGTCACTACCGGAATGCCTGCTGAGAGCTTACGATGCGCAAAGAGGCCGCCGCGTGGGCGTAGGTGCGCGTATCGTCTGAATCGTAGACAAATGCCGCCGCGATAGGTTCCTTGGAACCATCCTCGCCGGTCAGCTGAGCAATATAGAGGGATGCGGCATCGGCAGGCATGAGGGTCTTTGCCACCTGCATCAGATAGTCGTCCTGCTGACGGTTGAACCCGTTGCGGTCGGCGGTCTCAGAGAGGAACGTGAAGAGCACCTTCATATCCTCGGGGTTCTGAGACACCTCAATGCTGACACCTTTTTTGTGGATATTACGGTGCAGATTGCGGTTATTGGACTTCATATCCTTCAAAATTGCAGCTTCGTCGCCGGAAAGATCAATAATCTGCGTGTGTGAAGGCTGAACCTGGCGCGGTGCCAACGCAGCGCCGCGTGCCTTCAGGAACTCTGCTGCATCCTGCGAACCCCAGATAGCGGAGTCAATTGGTTCGATGCGCACAAACAGGCACCCATGAGCCTTTGCTTCTTCTTTCAGCGAGTCGAGCGCGGCATCGAAAGCCTGCGCACTCTGTGCCACCGGGCCGTAGGGGCTGTAAAGATACTTGCCGGTGCGCCCGCCCTCAACGGTAGCGAGATAGGACCAGCCTTCGCCTTCGTGGCGAATGACGGTATGACCAAGAGATTGCTGAAAACGTGCCCAAATATCGGATTGAAGAATATTGCTCATTCAACTATTTTAGCCTCAACCGCAGGTTACGATGAGCGAAGGCGACCTTGGGAGTAGATAAAATACGAGCCGTTCCGTATCTTCACGGAACGGCTCGATAACACCGAGAAACGACCATACATTAGGGCACGTAAGCCTGCGGTTCGTCCCCTTCATCACGTGTAGAGTCGGCGGTCGGGGCGGGTTTGGGAGCCGCCGGTGCCTGTACTTTTTCTTCTTCGGCAACTTGGGCGCGATGCTCGGCGAGCTTAGCACGCAGAGCCGTTCCCTTATCTACCGCGCTCTGGCGCAAATCCTTCGAGAAATCGAGAAGATCGGAGTGCACCTGTTGCGCGAAATCGTCGGTGGCGCATCCTAGGATGCGCAGCGCCAGAAGTCCCGCATTACGTGCGCCGTTGATGGATACGGTCGCCACCGGAACGCCCGCGGGCATCTGCACGATAGAAAGCAGGGAATCCATGCCTTCGAGATTCTTCAGCCGCACCGGGAACACCGATAACGGGCAATGCGGTAACCGAGGCGAGCATGCCGGGAAGATGCGCTGCTCCCTCCGGCACCGGCGATGATTACGCGAATACCGCGCTGATGAGCCTGCTGGCCGTAGGCGATCATATCTTCAGGCATGCGGTGTGCTGAGACGACATCCGCTTCATAGGGGATGCCGAATTCTTCAAGAACCGTAGCGGCTTCTTCCATGATGGACCAGTCGGAATCTGACCCCATCACAACGCCAACAACGGGCTTATCTGAATCGTACGGGGAGCTCATGAACAATCCTTCCTGTGAGCTAATAAGACACTACGGACACGAAATATACCGGCAAACTCTTAGAGCGGGCGACCGTCGCGCACAAATAGATGCCACATTCGCGGCGGCATCGCGTAGCAGCCCGAGTCTCAGCTGCCCGACCGGTAATATTCACATGACCAATTTTACGTCCTGGGCGGGTTTCTTTACCGTAAAAATGAATTTTGGCGCGTGGCTCGGCACTGAGCGCAAGCGGGTACACACCGAAAATATCTTCATTCTCGCCGCCCAGGTAATTCTTCATAATGGCAACTTCGTCGCGCATAGCAGTTGCGCCCAACGGCATATCGAGTACCGCACGCAGATGCTGCTCAAACTGACTGGTTACCGAACCTTCCTGAGTCCAGTGTCCGGTATTGTGCGGGCGCATCGCGAGTTCATTAATGTAGAAGCCTGCTGAAGAGCTCGGAACCTCGAAGAGTTCCGCCGCCATTACGCCGGTAACCCCAAGTTCGGTGGCTAGGGTAACGGCTGCATCGGATGCCGCCCGGGCGATCGCGGGGGAGAGGCTCGGTGCGGGTGCAATAACTTCATCACAGACCGAATTCACCTGAATTGTCTCTACGACAGGCCAGGGGAGAACCTGCCCGCTCTCCCGGCGCGCCACGAGAGCGGAAAGCTCGCGGGTGAACGGAACCTTTTCCTCCGCCAAAAGCGCCGAAAAATCGGTGCGGTGAGGAAGCTCATCAAACCAGGCAGCGGCCTGCTCACGGGCGTGCTGAGGAGAATCCAGCACCATCACGCCCTTGCCGTCATAGCCGCCGCGCGGGGTCTTCAAAACCACGGGCCAGCCGATCTCATCGCCAAAGGCGAGAAGCTCATCCAAAGTTTCAACGCGTGCCCAGCGCGGGTTCGGTAGTCCAAGATCTTCTACAGCCTGGCGCATCATGAGCTTATCCTGGGCATATTGCAGCGCATCTGGATGCGGCTGCACATTTACCCCCTCAGCAATAAGCGTGTGCAAAAATTCGGTAGGAACATGCTCGTGGTCGAATGTAATAACATCTTTGCCACGAGCGAACTCCCGCAGAGTCTCTAAATCCTTATAATCTCCCACGGGTGCGCTTCGCACCGCTGCTACAGCGCCCACCGTAGGGCTTTCAGCGAGAATATGAAGGTCAAATCCAAGGTTTGTTGCTGCGGGAGCCATCATGCGTGCCAGCTGGCCGCCTCCGATAACGCCAAGTACAGGTCCAGTTACAGGGTAAGTCACATCACTCAAGTGTACTCTTATGCCCACAAATATCGGTAGTATTCCGCGCCGCAGACTTGAAAATAACCTGGGAAGTGCATGATAAAACTCAATAAAATAAGGTAAAACGGGATCGGCTGTACTAGTATTTTAGGGATGCTATCAAAATTTAACTCACAGACGCCCAGGTCATCTTAACGGGCAGAAAAGATGGAGAATATGGCTTCAGACTCTCGCTCTACACTGGGTGATCGTCTTAAATCACTGTGGAATACCTACGGTCTAGAGGTACTCAAATTCGGTACCGTTGGCGGTGCCGCATTCTTGGTAAACGCCGCCGTGGTGTGGGCGCTGATGCTTGGTCCTTTCGAGAACGCACATACCAAGGCAAAAGTAATTGCCAGCGTTGTGGCTACCATCTTTGCATGGATTATGAACCGCCTGTGGACCTTCCGCGAAGACCGATCCGAGAACTGGAAACGTGAGGGCATCGAATTTGCCCTTGTAAATATTCTTGGCATTTTGGTTGAGGCCGGATGCGTGTTCTTCACTAACTACGTATTGGGGCTGCGTTCGCCGGAAGCATCGTTTATCTCCGGTACGATCATCGGCACCGCGCTGGGAACAATTCTGCGGTACTTCCTCTACCGTTTCTGGGTTTACGGCAAGCACCGTAAACAGGTGGATGAAGGGGACGCTACCGAGCACGAAGAATTGGGGTACATTCTGAACCAGGCGACGGGCGTGTTGACCGGATCGGTTCCCGTGGTAGACCCTGCGGCACAGGCCCAGCGTTCGCAACAGAACGTTGAAATTACCGATGTTGATAAGCCCTCTACCGGTAAACGTTCATAAATAAATAGACTGTCATACAGCGGCGGATTCTTTTTATGAGAATCCGCCGCAGTCTTTTTACCCTCTGAGCGAACTACGCTGCCGTTTTCTAGGGAGTGGCTCAAGGTGAGATCTAGAGCTCGCTCAGAACGCAGGAGCGGGTCTAACTCGGTATCGGTAAAGTCAGCCAGCGGATCGGGTAGGAATACGGCATAACCCGCGATGAGGCAGGCAAGCGCCTCTGTCACGATCGTGAGGGCTGAGGGTGCCGAGTCGAACTCTGAGGGAAGGCGAAGACGAAGCGCTAATGCTCGTTCCCCTGAAGGAAGACGGTAATCGTGACCAGCATGTTCATGTGCCCGAGAGAGCACTCGTGCCGTTAGCTCTGCCGATGTTAAGTTATTGCCCACGGGCGCTGAGGTCGAAGCTGGCAAGCCAATGAACTGGTCAGCCTCGCTGCGTACGAGCGCGCAGAAGTCGAGAACTTCGGCATCAATCATTGACTTGGCCTCGTGAAAATTGCCAAGGTAGCGCATCGAGAGAGGTCCGCGATCAACGAGAAGAAGATAGTCGGGGTTATTGAGGTTCTGAGCATGATCGGTGGTATCTGAGGCGCCTACAAGCGGTTCTTCATCGTCGAAGCAGCCGCCAGCATAGAGAGTCGCGCAGGCGAGAACCAGAAAACGCCAGTGCAGGGGAGCCGTAATCTGCACCCCAGATTCCTCGGTAACTTCGCACTCATTCACCAGAAGATTTGCGCTCTTTGCCACCCAATTCATGAAGACGCGACCGGAAAGTTCGATGCGTTCACCCCCGCGAGCATGCCAGATAAGGGCGGGGGTATGCACACGCGCGAGAGCATCGAAAATACGCGTAAATGAGCGGGCATTTGCCACGGTCGAGAGTAAATTTTCAGCCATAGAATAACTTTACCGTGTGTAAACTCCCAAAAAAATTTTCGATGCATGATATTACTTTCGGCAGTACACGCGACCACATCATGAGATATTTTTTTCCTGACGTCATAACAGTTGAAGAAGAAAGTATTTGTAGTCATAAATTTGCGTGTGATGCAAATATACTCTTAAGGACGTTGAAGTTATATTACGGGCGCATTACGGGCGTGAAGTTCATAAAAATATCTTGCAGGTAGGGTTATTAAAATGTAATAAGTGACACGATTAGGTTTTTGAATAGGATATAAAAAACCTGTTTTGACTAGGTGCTTAGGAGTTTGAAAGAGCTTCGTTCGAGGCGTAATCTCGGGGGTTTTGGAGGGGGTGTGGGGGAACATATATATACAGAAGATAACGCCCAAAACTTTCATGATGAAGTAATTATTTTGTGGTCTAACACCGTATAAACATTGAAATATTTGACGGTGATCTGCACATACACGGATAAAAGTTGTAAGTCCAGTTTGACGAATGGGCGTGTCGCCCTTCTAATAGTTATGTAGGTTTATTTGCAGAAAACATCTTTCATGCCCAAAAACTATAAATCTACAGAGCCAAAAAGATTCGTTTGCACACCAACGAATCACCGCAGACTCATCTAGCCAATGAGAACACGGAAGGAAAAACTATGGGTTCATACACCTGTGCTGGGTATTCACGCCTGAGCACCGGTATTGCCGGTGAACGCACAGGCGGAACCCGCCAACATACTATGCAAACCGCGCAATCCCTAGAAGAACAAGCAAATATGTTCCTGAGCGTTGCCGACGCAACCACTGAGGAAGGCAGCTTTGCGGCTTCCACAGTTGAGGTAGGCAACATGTTTACCTGCGTCGAAGGCCTCGATATGTGGGCCGCCGCCGCAGGCATGTACGGAACTGAAGGTGATGACGGAGAGCTCGCCTGGCAAACTGATGCGCTGTGTGCCCAAACCGACCCAGAAGCCTTTTTCCCTGAAAAAGGAGGGTCTACTCGTGACGCTAAACGCGTCTGCGAATCGTGCCCCGTTCGTGAAGAGTGTCTAAATATGCAATGGACAATGATGAGCGCTTCGGAATATGGGGCGGTCTCTCAGAACGCGAGCGTCGCCGGCTACGTAAGCAGGCAAGCTAAGGCGCTAGGAAGGCACAACAGTACCCATGCAGAAAGTTAGACACTGCTCCCGGCAGACCTGTCAACATGAAGCCACGGTGACCCTCAGCTACTCATACGCTGACTCTACGGCGACGATCGGCCCGCTGTCCGAGTACCGCGAGCCACACGCTTACGATCTTTGCGATTATCATGCGGCACGATTAACCGCACCGCAAGGATGGCGAGTCGTCTACACGGTGGAGCTTAGAGCTGAACGAACCTGAGGTACTGCCAGCCTCTCACAACCTTCGTAGGAACCTTCCGCCGCTCAGCGGAAGGTTCTTCTCCTATGAAAATAGGACAAACACCCTATCTATACCACTCTATTCAGAAAAGACACCTATGGCACAGGAAAGTCACAGCGGTACCGCATCCTCAGGGCAGAGATCCTGGGATGCGCTGCGCTCCGCGATCGGCACCGAAACCGTTGAAGAAGCGGCGGCGCGTGCTTCCGCCCCCGCAACACAAAGAACACCCGAATCACTGCTGGGAGCATCGGCACAGATGTACACCGAAGCTCCGGATTTTGCAGACAACCCCGATATTCCCAGCGATCTAGCATCCGGCGCACATGACACGAGTCAGCAGGAAGGGGAAAGCGTAGGGCAGCGGGTACGTACCTACACCAGCGTCTCAACCGGGTTTGTTCCTCTCATTCGTGAGGCAAAGGGATCTCCGAAGCACCCCACGCTCAGTACTTTAGTGCAGAAGTTTGACGAGAAAAAGAACGAAGAAGCGGCTCCGGCAGATAAGACAGCTGCGCCGGATACACCCGCCTCAGAACCCAGCCAAGATGCCGATAACAAACCCCAAAAATCCACCCTAGTGACCGTGGAGAAGGGAACAAAAATCTCAACCGGCTCGCTGAGTTCACGCCCCAAATACCGCACGCAAACAACCCGTACCGTCGAAGCCTCAAATACGTGGGAAGAAGACGCGGCACAAGAAGCCGCCGCCGAACGCCCGCGCCTGCTCAAGCTCCGTGCCGCCCTCATCGCGGCAGCGGTACCGCTCCTCTCGCTTATGATCGCTATTCGGGCTGTCGCGTCCGCACCATTCCTCTGGCTGGAATACCGCAGGCCCGGATTCCCCGAAGACAGCTACGGATTCGACCTCGCCGAACGTATGCGGCTGGGCTCCTATGGGCTGGACTACGTGACCAACCTAGCCCCCGAAGACTACCTGGCGAAGCCACCACCGGACCGGCAAACACCCCGGCATTCCTCCAGAGTGAAATTCAGCATATGCACGACGTCAAACGAGTCTTGCTCTTCGCGACCATCGCTGTGGCGGTATTCTGCGTGCTGGCCTTAATCGGCAGTATTTCGCTGAAGGAACGCGCCCCCGGCACTATTCGCCGCAGCCTGTACACTGGCGCTTGGGCTACCGTTATTATGCTCGTGGTGCTAGGTATCTTAGGCGCCACCAGCTGGGAATGGCTCTTTACCACCTTCCACACGACCTTCTTTCCACAGGGCAACTGGCAATTCCGCATGAGTGATACGCTCATTCGCCTATACCCGCCGCAATTCTGGATCGACGCGGCGCTCGCCATCGTGGTGATAACCCTGCTGATAATCGGTGTGCTGCTGGCGTTCACCTGGCCCACGCGCTACCGCCTCGTGAAGGAAAATCGGTATTACAAGGAGCGCTACCAGATTCGCCAGAAAATCAAGGCGATGCGCGCCGAACGTGACGGCGATATCGAGGCTTAGCGGGTATCCGGCGCACGTCCCTCCGGCATAAAAAGGCTCTTGAGGTGAACAAAATCGTTGTTTCTAACGCCTTGTTCACCTCAAGAGCCTTTTTCGTACGGCATCCTGATTGGATCCGGGTTATTGGGGAATGCCGCCGCTAAATCCAGGTCGGAATCCACATATGCCCGTACCACTGCTCATACGGGATAACCTGCCCAGTCCACAGAGGCCAGAAGTATGCGCTCACCAGTAGAACCGCCGTCAGGTATACACCTACGCACAAACGCCCACGCGCATGCGTCTGACGGAACTGGTACGGTTCCCCAAAAGCACGCCCAAACAACCCGCCAAGAGGATGAGGAGGAAAGGCTCAAAGGAGAGAGCGTAGAAGAAGAACATGGTGCGGTTAGGGTAGAGGAACCACGGCAGATAGCCTGCGGCAAAAACCAGCAAAAGAGCCCCAAAACGCCAGTCGCGCTTCAGGATAAAAATGACTAGGGCGAGAATTATCGCCGGAATAAACACCCACCAGATCAGCGGGTTACCAATATTGAGGATGGCCTGCGAACAGTTGAGCGCCGTGCATCCTTTTTCCCCAAACTTTGGCGCCTCATAGTAGTACGACGTCGGGTGCCCCAGAATAAGCCACTGCCAAGCCTGCGAAGCGTAGCGATGCTCACTGCTGAGCCCCGAATGGAACTTAAACGCGGATGTATGATACTCCCAGAGTAGGCGCAAATCCTCGGGAAGCCACTTCACAGCACCCGAATCGGGGAACTGATTACTCCAGTGGCGGTAGAAAGCGTTTGACGACTTAAACCAACCAATCCAGGTGGTCAGATAGACGATAAGACCCATGCCAATCATCTGAATAAACGCAGGAATACCCTCTCGAATCAGAGCGACAAGACCCCAATTTTTCAACCCTAGGATGCGCCGCGCATTCATATCCCAAAACACCGTCAGCACACCCATCGCGGCAATAAAGAACAGAGAGTTCCACTTCACCGCTACGGCGGCACCGGCACAAATACCGGCGGCAAGACGCCACAGATGCAAACCCGAGCCGGGGCCGAAAACAACCTTCTGCAGGCCCGACTCGCCGTGCGCATCCACAATCTTCATAACATTCGCCGCGAGCCTTCTACGCGCTGTCTGTCGGTCAAGAAGCAGACAGACAAAAGTCGCTAAAATCCAGAACATCTGGAAATATCGAGAAGCGCCAGACGGGATTCCACAAACATCAAACCATCAACGGCGCCCAACAGCGCAGCGATAGAGGCCACAGTGACCGAACGGAACATGAGCCACCCGGCAACCGCCAAAAGCGCCACCGCGAGCGTACCAATAATCGCGGCACTCACGCGCCAACCGAAGGCGTTCTCGCCGAAAATCGCCATTCCCCAGGCAATCATCCACTTACCTAGGGGAGGATGCACCACATACTCGGGGCTGTTCGGTAAGATACCGCTAAAATCCCCCGAAGCGAATGCGTGATCCACACCGCTCGACCACGAAACTTCATATCCGTAGTGCAGGTACGAATAGGCATCCTTGGCATAGTAGGTTTCGTCAAAGACAATCGCATTCGGGTGTGCCAGGTTATAAAAACGCAGCACACCCGCTAAGAGTACAATCAGGGTCGGTGCAAGCCAGCCCCAACGGGGCAGCGAAACACGGGCGACGCCCAGAGCCTCGAAAAGATTCGACAGAGAGTACTGCACTCTGGACTTCGTAAAAGAAAGACTAGCGGTTAACATCACCTATCAATCCTATAGGGTGTAAGCCTCCACGTCTTCTTGAAAATACCTGAAACCACAAAAATCTGGCTCACACCATATATAAAATCTATAAAACTACCCCGACATCATGAGGAACTGAGTGCTATAGCGGCACAGCGCATCTCCGAGATGAAAAGCACACACGATACACTGGGGGAGTGAGCGAAAACGAAATGTATGAGCGCGATACACAAAAGTACCACCTCCGCCGATACAACAACGCAGCCCCTAGCGTCTGATGAGCGTGAGGAAGGTATTCTCATCCTCGGCGGAACCCCCATCGGCAACCTCTCAGACGCCAGCGACCGGTTACGGCAGGCGCTCACTACCGCCGACGTGATCGCCGTCGAAGACACTCGCAAAGCTCCGCACCCTTGCCTCCGGGCTGGGAGTGCACACTACGGGACGAATTATCGTAAATCACGACCATAACGAGGCGGAACGCAGTGCCCAGCTCGTGCAAGCGGTCAGCGACGGGAACACAGTTCTGCTGCTCTCAGACGCCGGTATGCCAACCATCTCAGACCCCGGATATGTTGCAGCATGCGCTGTTGCCGACGCCGACCTGCCGGTGACCGTGATCCCCGGTCCCTCAGCGGCATTGACTGCGCTCGCGCTCTCGGGACTGCCCACTGGACGATTCACCTTTGAGGGGTTTCTGGCACGTAAAGGCTCAGAACGTACAAGAAGGCTGAATTCCCTGGCGGCGGAAGAGCGCACCATGATTTTCTATGAATCGCCGCATCGTGTAGCCGCCACGCTCACAGATTTTGCCCGGGTCTTCGGGGGCGAACGGCGTGCCGTCGTATGCCGCGAACTCACCAAATTGCACGAAGAAACCCTGCGCGGCACCCTGAACGAACTCGCCGACTGGGCGCACAAAACCCAAGTACGCGGCGAAATCGTGATTGTGGTTGCTGGCGCCGAGCCTCCCGAAACTCCGCAGGCGCAAGATATCGTGAGCCTCGTCCTCGAACGGGTGAATGCGGGGGAACGCCTCAAAAATGCGTGCGCCGCAGTTGCCGCCGAAACGGGTGCCTCCAAACGAGAACTCTATGAAGCCGCCCTCGCCGCTCGAAATGCAAACGTCTAAACACACCTCAACACAGTCCACAGGAGAATACCGTGTGCCATAGTCACTCCGAGCAAACCGAACTCACCCAGGAATATTTAGACTCTCTTGCAGCCTTGGCACACTATAAGATGCCGAGCGAAGAAGAACTGATGGCGAGCGTGCTTCCGCACGGCTGGCAGATCGAAGAAGGGCAAACTCCCGCGCCCTACCGCGCCGAGCTTTATCGTGACGAGACCGGAGGAGGGATAGCGCAGGAACCTTCGGGCGAAGGCACCCGCCGCCGCTCCACGAAGGGCGGTGACGGACGGTCCCGCAACCTTGTGTTCCCGCCTGCACCCGAGCCTCTGCCGTACGCCATCGTCGATAACCACACCCATATGGATCTGCTTGATGGCGAAGTAGAGATTACTGCCCGGGACGCCCTCGATACCGGGGAAAAACTCGGCATAGGCGCCATCGTGCAGGTCGGCTGCGATATTCCCTCCTCGCTGTATGCGGTTGCCGCCGCCCGCGCCGACCGGCGGGTTTTGGCGGCGGTTGCCGTTCACCCCAACACCGCCCCCGAACTGGAATCCGCCGGTACCCTCGATGAGGCTCTGGAGACCTTGGATGCGGTTGCCGCCGAACCGCGCGTGCGAGCTATCGGAGAGACCGGACTCGACTATTTTCGCACCGGAAAGGAAGGTGTTGAAGCTCAGCAGCGCAGCTTTCGCGAGCATATTCGCCTAGCGAAAGAAGCACGATCTGGCGCTTCAGATTCATGACCGGCAGGCGCACGATGATGTAGTGCGCATCCTCCTTTGAGGAGGGCGCCCCCGAGCGTACTGTATTTCACTGCTACTCGGGCGGGGCTGAGCTGGCGCGCATCTGTAATAAGCAGGGCTGGTATATGAGCTTCGCCGGAACCGTAACCTTCAAAAACTCGAAGGATATTCAGGAGTCGTTGCGTATGGCACGCCCTGAGCTGATTCTTGCCGAGACGGATGCGCCTTTTTTGACCCCGCACCCGTTTAGGGGCCGCCCGAATGCCTCGTACATGACGAACTATACGGTGCGGTTCATGGCGGCGCACCGCGAGCAGAACCTAGAGGACCTGTGCCGAATTATCCGCGCGAACTCGATGCGTGTGTACGGCAGCTGGGGAATTGAGGGGTTCTAGACGATGGTAACGATCAGTGCATAAGGTATAAGTATCTTTTTGTGCCATCTTTATCGAAACCTGCATGAACTATCACGCGTATATGCTATTATGATAGATGCTATATCTCACCTTAAGGCTTTACTTCATAATTTCTGGAGTAAATTTTGTCTTTGTGCGATGTGGTATCCCGATAAATAGCTTTCTATCCCGTAACGTATCAATAGCATGTTAATGTGAGAGAACTAGGGTAAAGCTGTGTCAATCATTTCTTTTTCAAAAAGAATAAAACATTATATATGGATTAATTATGTCAAAGATGGCGCGGGGATAGATAAGATGCGCAGTTGGTATTCGCAGAAAAAACCATACTCTTATGATATTGAAAAATATACTCAGTTTATTAAAAATACTGCAATGCCTAATTCTAGTACATTTATGGTTAATCATCTATTCTATGATTCTCAACTTCCGGAGGGTAATCTTCAGAAATGCTCCTAATCAGATATTTATTGTCTGGTTGGGAGATAATCAGATAACTCCAACTCGTCAGAAATCTATCGACCTTATTCGTTCTGTTAATTCTGAAAGTGAAGTTATTCTGATAACCTCGGATAACCTTGCGGATTATGTGCTTCCCGAGCATCCTTTGCACTCCTTCCTACGAAAAACTAAGTTATATTCAGCGCTCTGACTACTTGCGCGCCTATCTGATGCACCATCACGGTGGTGTGTATATGGATATAAAGCCTATGGATAAGCCCTGGTTGCCTCTTCTTGAGGAACTTAATGCTACCCAAGATATGTGGGTTATTGCTCCGCATGAAATAGGCTCTTGGAATTCGTCACCAGCAAGTGGAACGTTGGGGAAAGACCAGCGTAACTATTATAAATCGATTGTGAATATGTCTGCTTTTGGATGTAAACCATATAGCAGGTTTACTGATGAATGGCTTGCTGAATTAAACCGCAGGATGGACTATTTTTCATCCTTGTTGGAGAGCTACGGAGATCCTCAAGCTTTTGGGTATATGCCGGAGTATCCTATTCCATGGCTTGAGTTGGCGGGAAGGATCACGAGCCCCCTAAGCCTTAAATATATTGACCATATAAAAATTGTTAAAGATATGAAATTTGGAACATACCCTGGTGGGTACCGGTAAATTACTGCCGTTTCAAATATAAAGAGGAAAAATGAAAAAATATGTTGTTGCTCTTAAGGGCGAAAATCGTCTTGAGTAGTTTTTTTCAATGCCCCTGGGGAGCGCAGGTTTCGATATATTTTGGGGAGTAGATGGGCGTGCTTTACCTACTCCTGGGGAAAGCCCTGAATTTGATGCTGTCTATTTTGAGAAAAGAAAAGGCCGTCTAGCCCGTCCTGGAGAAGTAGGATGCGCCTTGAGCCATACTTACGTATGGCGTGATTTTCTAGAAAGCGGGGAAGAATGGGCGCTTGTTGCTGAAGATGATGCGTTGATCCACCCCTCCATTGATGAGATTATCTCTCGAGTTATTGAAAAATCCCGCAGCATTGGTGTGGTGAATTTTGCGGATGGCTGGTCCACCCAGATGGGTCGTATGAACCCCCGCACTCCTTACCCCCGGTTGTCGTTGTTTTCTCCGTTTATTTGGGGCCGTCACCGTTTAGGGTACTGCGCTGGTGATTGGACTGCCTGTACAGGACTGTATCTGATCTCTCGGTCGGCGGCGCAGAAAATTATTGAGCAGATTGATGCGCGCGGCTCACAATACTGGCTAGCAGATGATTGGCCCCTTTTTGCCGCTGATTTTGGGGTGGATATTAAGGTCATGCAACCAGGGCTATGCGGCTGGACAGGAAGTAGTCTTATTGAGGAAGATGGGACACACTTTGTGTACCGTAAAGCAGACCAAGCAAAAAATCAGCCGCTCCTTAATAAGCTGCGGATTTACGCCGCCCCCAAAGCTCGCTTGAAGAATGCCCAAAACATCGTCAAATCGACTCTCTGGCAGATACGGAAGAAACGCAGAGTTCTCAAGTAACTACCCGCACCAGTGAGCGGCGTCCTTCGACCTAGACCTGCAACCTTCCGTAGAATAGATAGGGTGAGAGAAAATCTGAGCGATAAACCCCTGCTGGGTCCCCAAGAAATCCGTGACCTTGCCGCGCAGCTGGGCATTCGCCCTACAAAGACCCTGGGGCAGAACTTCGTGATTGACCCGAATACTATTCGTCGCATCGTTGCCGCAGCGGATATTACCGATGATGAAACCGTGCTCGAAGTTGGTCCCGGACTTGGCTCTCTCACTCTGGGGTTGGCAGATGCCGCGCGCCAGGTTGTTGCGGTCGAAATCGATCCGCCATTGGCGCAGCAGCTGCCGCATACTATCGCCAAATTCCGCCCCGAGAAGGCACAAAACGTTAATGTGGTGCTTATGGACGCCCTCAAGGTGACTGAGCTTCCCCACACGCCGGATGCGCTGGTCGCTAACCTACCCTATAACGTTGCGGTTCCGGTGCTTCTGCACCTCTTCGCGCAGTTCCCGAGCATCCGCCACGCCTTGGTGATGGTGCAGGATGAAGTTGCCGATCGTCTGGTGGCAAAACCCGGATCCAAGATTTACGGGGTTCCTTCGGTGAAGGCAAGCTGGTATGCTGAGGTCTTTAAAGCGGGAGTTATCGGTAAAAACGTATTCTGGCCCGCCCCGAAAATTAACTCCGGGCTTGTGGGATTCAGGATGCGCCCGCAGCCGCTCGCCGATATTGACCGCGACGAAGTCTTTACCGTGATTGACGCGGCCTTCGCTCAACGGCGGAAGACCCTGCGGGCCGCGCTTGCCTCGTGGGCTGGTTCCGGTGCTCGTGCCGAAGCGATCCTGACCGAGGCGGGCATTACTCCTACTGAGCGTGGCGAAAAGTTAGATATTCACGGGTATATTCGGATTGCCCAGGCGGCGCATCGGGTGCCAGCTTTAGTGGCGGATGAAAGTTAAGACCGGGAAACCGGAGATGGATAAAGAATGCATGTTCTAGAAACTCGGGCAAAAGCGCCCGGCAAAGTAAATCTCTATCTTGCCGTGGGGAACCCCCGCGAGGACGGCTACCATCCGCTCGCCACGCTCTTTTCTTCGGTCAATATCTACGAAACCGTAACCGCACGCGATGGTCAGAAACCGGGAATTACCCTGAGTCTGAATATTGTTCCCGACTCCCTGGTCGATCAGCAGCACCGTGCCGAAGAATTTGATCTAGCCGAAGTGCCGTTGGACGAGTCGAACCTGGCGTATCGTGCAGCCGTCTCTATGGTGCAGGCGCACGGGCTCACCGTGAAACGATCTGAACCTGCACCTGCATATCGATAAAGCCGTTCCCGTGGCCGGGGGCATGGCGGGTGGCTCGGCAGATGCCGCCGCCGCGCTTCTTGCCGTCGATCAGTATCTCTACGAGAAGCGGCTTACCGAACGTACCCTCGGACTCGAAGAGCTGCTTGCCCTGGCTGCGCCTTTGGGTGCTGACGTGCCTTTTGTGGTGCGTGCCGCGTTCCCGCTGGGCGGGTTAGCCGTGGGGGAGGGCACCGGAACCGAGCTGCGCATTGTGGAGCTGCCTGAAGACATGATTCCGCTCGATATTGTACTGGTCGCCGCCTCAGAGGGGCTCTCGACCCCGCAGGTATTTAGCGAGCTTGATGAGGGACGCGTCGCCGGGCGTTACCCCGAAGCTGGCGAGCTGCAGGTTCCTTCGGGGCTGCTGCACGCGCTAACCCAGACGGAAGCGCCGATTGCGCGCATCCACGAAATTGGCAGGCAGCTTCGCAACGATTTGCAGGGACCAGCCGTGACCCTAGCACCCGATCTTGAAACTATTTTGACCATGGATAATGAGAGCATGGTTGAGGCGTTTGTCTCTGGGTCAGGGCCTACCGTGGCTATTCTTGCGGAGGATGCGACCGCAGCCGATGAACTCGCCGCAGCGCTTCGCCGCCGAGGCCGTCACGCAATCGCCACACAAACCCCCGCGATGCTCTAAGTCCTTGGGAATAGTCCCTTATTCCTCTGTAATAGGTGCAGTATCCAGCCGCAGCGGGTTCGGGATACGTTTGAGGATGCGGTACTGAAGAATACCCTCCAGTGCCCCAAGGTTGCCGCCCGCCAGATACGCCGCCCGAAAACGAGTCGTAGGGTTTATAAGCTTAGGGGCCTGCCGCAGAACCTCCAGGATGGACGCCTTCGTGCTGGGGCCGCGCATTCCATGCTGCCGATAGTGCATCCACAGCAGCACCTTGTATTTTTGGTAGGCGCGCTGCTGATGAAAAATGCGTTTAGGTTTATCCCGCAGAATATAGTGCAGAAGCGGTCCATGCGTGAGCGCCGCCGGAACGCCTGCAAGCTGCACACGCCAGGCAAAATCGGTCTCTTCGGAACTCTTATATGAAGAATCCATACCCCCAGCCTCAAGATATACGCGGCGAGGAATCGAAAAATTACCCCCGGCAACCGTCGGCAGAAAACCAGCATAGGGGGTGAGCTCATCGTCGTAGAAAATCCTGGTGCGTGTGCTCAGAGTCTTCTGATCATCGCCGGGTTTAAGACCGTAAGCCCGCAGAACTTCGGGAGTATTAACCCGATCATGAAGCAGAGACCCGCTTGCTATGACAGGGGAATATAGGTTTTGCACGTGCAGATGCGAAACCACCCAGTCAGGGTTCTACAAGATCATCGCCATCGCAGAAGATAAGGACATCACCCGCGGCTTGTACCGCCCCCATATTGCGGGCGTGGCTGGCTCCGCCACGCTGGGATGCATCTATTACCCGCAGGGGATAGGGGGCACTGTAGCTTTCGACCACGGTGTTGGTACTGTCGGTACTGCCGTTATCGCAAATGAGCACCTCAAAACTAGGGTTACCGGTTTGGGCTGCGAGTGCATCAAGCTGCTGCGTAATGTAGTTGGCGCCGTTATACACCGGAATAATGACGGATGCTGCAATGGGCCTGGGGTGAGTCACGACCGGTCTCCTTTCACCTGCTCGGCTACCGGGTACGAGTTCCCTTCGGTATCAAGGTCACGGATGCGCCGCGCCGGAACGCCCGCATACACGCCATGAGGCGCACAATCGTGCACCACCACGGCACCGGCGGCAATCACGCATCCTTCGCCGATCGTAACCCCGGCGGTAATGACAGCGTTTTGCCCCACCCACGTGCCGTTTTTGATGTGTACGGGACGAGTAATATTTGCTCCCGCGCGCTGAGCGGCAGAACCAATCTCATGGGTGTCGGCAAAAATGGTGACGCGCGGCCCCAGAAAAACATTATCTCCTAGAGTCGTATGCGCGCCCACTAAAGTTTCTTTATTGACAAAACAATTCGTGCCCATTACGACCTTAGGCATAATAGTGGAACTAGGATCGCAATATGTTCCGGCACCAAAAATAATGCCATTTTTGGTGAGTTCACGTCGTTTTTGCGCATTCGTGCGTTCTCGCCGTATAAGATGCAGGCGGTATTTCAAATCTTTGAGTTTCTGAATCATGAGAATTCGTGTGAGTGAGTGTGACCTATGCGGCTCTACCACCGTGGCAAGCCTGTCTGAAGATATTGTAGCCTACCTGCTGGCAGTGGTCAGCGGGCTGTTATTCTGGGGTAGGGAGTAACGCGAGAGTGTTTTCTTTATACGGGATCAGTTTATGGCACCCGCATGAAGAAAACACTCCCGGAATTTATGATGCACTGAGTATTGCCTCCGTGTCTCTCAATAGTCTGTGATATAAAACCCACTCGGTCACGGTGATTACCAAGTATCCCGGACGATACCTAAAAACGTATATACTAAGTGGTATATCGCGCGGTGTGATGACGCACATTTTGCATAGTTCAGGTCAAAATTACGCGCGACCTATTCCCGCTCGAACTCGCACGAAATGAATACCCCATGCCCCACGACGTAGATATTATCGTAGGCGTTCCCGAAGGCGCCGGGTGGGCGCCCATCCATGAGATGGCGCGCCTGATGGCATCGTACTTGGACGCGCGCATCGTCACCCCTGACCCAAGCGCATCGCTCAAACCCGCTACCAAATTTTTGGGGCGCCTGCCGCGTATTCCCGGCGGAAGACGTACCGCCCTTGTTATCGCCAGCGACCCCGGACAGCTTTACGCTATCGCGCAGCCGCGCCTCGCCGCACGACGCTATGCTGGGGTTTACGGGTGGGTTATCGATAGTTTCTGGGATGACCGCATTCCCGCCATCGCCACCAACGGAACCTATAACACTGTTTTTGTGGCGGATCGCGACGACGTGCACGATTGGCGCAGCGCCGGGGTTAAAAACGTGCGGGTGCTTCCCTGGGGTGCAGACGTGTGGAGTAAATTCGATGAGCATTTGGAGCATCCGAAAACCACCGATGTACTTCGTGTGGGGCGCCAACCCTCCGCCTATGATGACGATGAACGCACCGCAGAACTTGCCCGCCGGGCAGGAATAACCTTCGCGGGGCGCCCGCCGTTCGGCGTAACCGATCGCGAATCCGTCGAGTCTTTGCAGAGAGCACTCGCGGACGCCAAGTTTGTACTGGCTTTTAGTACTTTGGTGAGTCCCCGCATCGTACACGCACCCAAACAAGGAGTACATTACCGGGCGCTGGACGGATGCGCTCGCCCACGGGGCGACCGTGGTGGGGCAGGTGCCTAAAACCGAAAGCACGCGCGAGATACTGTGGGATGGAGCGACCGTCGATATTGACCCGCAGGATGCTCGCGCCGGGCTGGATGCGGTGGCGCAGCTTGTGAGCGAATGGACACCTGAGCAGAGCCGCAACCAGGTGCGTATGGCGCTGCAAAGACTGGATTGGCGGCACCGTTTCACCGAGCTATTTCAGGCTGCGGGTTTGCGCAGCCCCCGGCTGGATGCGGACCTAAAGGCTATGGCTGCGGAACTTGCGGATGCTTCCCCGAGTATATAAAAAGACCCTTGATGTGAATGCAACGTTGAGAAACCCGTTTTATTCGCATCAAGGTTCTCTTAGCAGGGGAGCGGCTATCCGAGGAGTTCCGAGAGTTCCAGCCAGCGCATCTCTAGCTCGTCGATCTCATCCTGAAGCGCCTGCTGTTTTTGCCCCAGGTCGGCAAGCCCGGCATAATCGGCAGGGTCATGCATGCTCATCTGCTCGGAGAGCTTACTCTGTTCCTCTCCCAATTTCCCGAGGCGACGCTCAATCGCGGCGGATTCCTTCTGTGCCGCTCGTGCCTGTGCCCCCGATACTTTCGGCGTGCTCTTGGGGCCAGAGTCCGTTGATTCAGCCTGACCACCAGAAACCGAAGAATCGTTCTTTTTAGTTGGGGCGGATGCACCGCCCACAGCACCGGCGGCAGAACCGCCCCGACCCGCTGCAGAAAGTGCCAAATACTCGTCCACCCCACCGGGCAGATGCCGGAACGCCCCGTCAATCACCGCATACTGCTGATCGGTCACACGCTCCATGAGGTAACGGTCGTGAGAAACCACCAGCAGGGTGCCGGGCCAGGTATCAAGCAGGTCTTCCATTGCCGCCAGCATATCGGTATCCAGGTCGTTTGAAGGCTCGTCCAGAATCAGCACATTCGGCTCGTCCAAGAGAATGAGCATAAGCTGCAGCCGTCGCTTCTGCCCACCCGACAGATCCTTCACCGGGGTAGAAAGCTGCGCGCTCGTAAAACCTAGCCGTTCCAACATCTGCGACGGCGACATTTCTTTACCGTCGGCAATATAGCTGCGCTTCTTGCGGCCGATCACATCAGACACACGGTCGTTCTCAACCTCTTTCAGCTCATCCAGCTGCTGGGTGAGGGTGGCAACCTTGACGGTCTTACCGCGTTTCACACGCCCCTCGGTCGGTTCCAAAGAGCCGGTGACCAAGGCAAGCAGGGTTGATTTTCCGGCACCATTCACGCCCAAAATACCGGTGCGCTCACCCGGCGCAATCCGCCAAGTTACGCGACGCAGCACCTCACGTTTGCCGTCGGGCAGCGAAGAATCCTCAAAGGTGACCGAGACGTTCTCAAGATCCACCACGTCCTTACCCAAACGGGAAACCGCCATCTGCTTGAGTTCCACGGTATTACGTACCGGCGGCACATCGGCAATCAGCGCACTCGCCGCATCAATACGGAACTTCGGCTTCGAGGTGCGCGCCGGGGCACCGCGACGCAGCCACGCCAACTCTTTGCGCATCAGGTTCTGGCGCTTTGCCTCCGCGGCGGCCGCCTGCCGATCGCGCTCCACACGCTGCAGAACGTAAGCCGCATACCCGCCTTCAAAAGGTTCCACGATATTATCGTGAACCTCCCAGGTGTCGGTACTGACTTCATCGAGAAACCAGCGGTCGTGAGTGACCACCAGCAGACCGCCCGCGTTCTTGCTCCAGCGGCTTTTCAGATGATGCGCAAGCCAGGTAATTGCCTGCACGTCCAGGTGGTTGGTGGGCTCATCCAGCATGAGCACATCCCATTCCTGTATCAGCAGAGCAGCCAGCGCTACGCGGCGACGCTGCCCGCCCGAGAGTGAAGAAACCGGTGCATCCCAGGGCAGATCAGACACCAAACCTGCAATAACATCACGAATACGCGGCTGCGAGGCCCACTCATACTCTGGAGTATCACCCACCAGAGCATAACCGACCGTGTGAGAATCGTTGAGAACATCGGACTGATCCAGATACCCGATGCGCGTGCCACCGCGCGCCGTCACGCGCCCGGAGTCCGGCTCAAGACGCCCCGCCAGAATCTTCATGAGCGTGGATTTACCGTCGCCGTTGCGACCCACAATGCCGATGCGGTCGCCCTCATTAATGCCGACGGTCACCCCCTCGAAAATAGTGCGGGTAGGGAATTGAAGGTGCAGCGCTTCGCCGCCAAGTAAATGTGCCACGTATCCAGGGTACCGTCTGACTCCCGCATGCCTGGAAGTCTTTACACAAATCTGGCGAAAACCACGCCGGTGAGAGATAAATCCCAGGGTATCTGATGCACCACAGGCACCGTGTTAATGCAAAAATTAGGGCTTCACGATGGCACAGAGCGGCGTGTGTGAGAACGCTGCTATTTTTGCTACACTATGGAGTATCCGTTTCTTTGTCCGTCAAACCGACGGGTGTTCATGCGGATAATCCGCCATGGTGTAATGGCAGCACAGCGGCCTTTGAAGCCGTTTGTCTAGGTTCGAATCCTGGTGGCGGAGCGAATAGTTCGGGGGTAGACTTCCGGCTATATCCCACACCTAACAAGGAGACATCTAGGTGAACGCAGAAAATCGGAAGGCACCTTCGGCTGTTATTGTTTTGGCTGCGGGAGCTGGCACTCGTATGAAATCTGCTACCCCCAAAGTTATGCACGCGATAGGCGGCCGTTCCATGGTGGAACACGCCGTAGCTGCCGCCCGAGACTAGACCCTCAGCGTCTAGCCGTTGTGGTGCGGCACCAGCGTGATAAGGTAGCCCAGCATATTCTTGACTTTGATGCCCAGGTCACCATCGTTGATCAGGACGACATTCCCGGCACCGGTCGAGCTGTTGAAGTCGGTCTTAACGCCCTCGATAATTCCGATCTCGTTGATGGTACCGTGTTGGTCACCTACGGCGATGTACCCCTGCTTCGCGCCGAAACCCTGCGCGAGCTAATGGACTTCCATGAAGAGGGACGCAACGCCGTTACCGTGCTCACCACCAATATCGAAGAGCCCGGTGCCTACGGGCGCATCGTGCGCGACCAAGCGGGCGAAGTTACCGCCATTGTGGAGGCCAAAGACGCAACCCCCCAAGAGCTGGCGATTACCGAAATCAACTCGGGTATCTACGCTTTTGACGCCAAGGTTCTGCGCGAAGCTCTGCTAGAGGTCACGACCGACAACGCGCAGGGCGAAAAATACATTACCGATGTGCTCGCTATAGCCCGCGATAAGGGGCACCGCACCGCCGCCCTCGCTATTGAGGATCGCTGGGAGGTTGAAGGTGCGAACGACCGCGTGCAGCTTGCGCAGCTTGGGCGTAAACTCAACGAACGCATCCTGGAAAAACATATGCGTAACGGTGTAACTATCGTGGATCCGCACAACACCTGGATCGATGTAACCGTTACCCTTGAAAACGATACAACCCTGCTGCCCGGCGTGCAGCTGCACGGGACAACATCGGTCGCCACCGGTGCAACTATTGGTCCGGACACAACCCTGACCGATATGACTATCGAAACCGGCGCAACCGTTATCCGCAGCCACGGTTTCGGTGCAACCATCGCCGAAAACGCCACCGTAGGCCCCTTCTCATACTTGCGTCCCGGTACCGTTTTAGTGCAAACTCAAAACTCGGGGCCTTCTGCGAAGCCAAGAACTCACAGATCGGACAGGACGCCAAGGTACCCCACCTCACCTACGTAGGGGATGCCGAAATCGGCGAAGGCGCCAATATTGGTGCGGGATCCATTTTTGCCAACTATAACGGGGTTACTAAGAACCGAACCGTTATCGGCGCGCATACCCGCATGGGCTCGGGCGGCATCTACGTGGCACCTGTCACCGTTGGAGACGGCGCATATTCTGGTGCGGGAGCCCTGATCCGCAAGGATGTTCCGGCGGGTGCGCTCGCTATTTCTGAGACTTCCCAGCGCAATATTGATGACTGGGTTCTAAAAAATCGTGAAGGAACCGAGTCTGCACAGGCTGCTGAGGCCGCGCAGGAGTAGTTTTCACACACCGAGTTCACAAGGAAAGCGAACACAATCATGTCTAGCGAGATTACCAATCCTGGGATGCGTAAAATGGCAGTGGTGTCCGGGCGGGCGCATCCGGAACTAGCCGAAGAAATCGCTGCTGAACTGGGGCATGACCTGCTGCCGACCTCTGCGTATACCTTCGCCAACGGTGAGACCTATGTGCGCTTCGAGGAATCTGTGCGCGGCGCCGATGCTTTCGTGATTCAGTCGCACCCGGCGCCCATCAACGAATGGCTGATGGAACAGATCATTATGATTGATGCGCTCAAGCGTGCCTCCGCCCGCTCGATTACCGTAGTTTCGCCTTTCTACCCTTATGCCCGCCAGGATAAGAAGCATAAGGGACGTGAGCCTATTTCGGCTCGTCTGATTGCCGATCTGTACAAGACCGCTGGCGCGGACCGCCTGATGTGCGTCGATCTGCATACTTCGCAGATTCAGGGTTTCTTTGATGGTCCGCTCGACCACCTCTTCGCTATTCCAGTTCTGGCGAATTATATTCGCGGGCGCGTTGAGAACCCCGAGAACGTGACCGTCGTTTCCCCGGATACCGGTCGTGTGCGCGTTGCTGAGCATTGGGCTGCACTGCTCGGCGGTGCCCCTTTGGCCTTCGTGCATAAGACACGCGATATTAACGTGCCGAATCACGCCGTCTCGAAAACCGTCGTGGGCGACGTTGAAGGGCGTTCCTGCGTACTGATCGACGATATGATCGATACCGGCGGAACCATTGCTGGCGCGGTCAAGGTTCTGAAGGATAAAGGCGCGAAAGAAGTCATTATCGCGGCAACCCACCCCGTATTTTCCGGTGAAGCCGTCGATATCCTTTCCGGATGCGGTGCCTCCGAAGTGGTTGTCACTAACACGCTACCCGTGCCTGCCGAGAAGTCTTTCGATAATCTGACGGTTCTGTCGATTGCTCCGCTGATAGCACGTGCTATCCGTGAGGTCTTCGACGAAGGATCCGTGACCAACATATTCAACGATCACGCCTAAATCGTATATATCGCATTCACCCCGTGGCCGAGCTTCGACAGTTCTGCCACGGGGTTGATGTTATTGGATCGAGAAAATATCCCCGTCTGAGAACGCTAGCGCTCAGACGGGGATATTAACTACTTAGAGGCTATGCACCTCATAATCTGCTCTGTTTTAGTTCTGCACCTGTGCCTGCGAGAGCCACGGCAGAATCTCGAAGAGCGAGTTTTCAATCTCATCGACCGCGATGCGTGCCGCCTCTTTACCCTGACGGTACGGATCACCAATGTTGTCGCTTGTGCGGGGCGCCTGATTATGGCTGTACAGGTATGAGATCGGTTCTGCCTCGGAACCGATTTCTTGCTTCAGGTTAGCTACCTGCTTGATGAGATGAACCTTGTGGTGGTACTGCGGCCATTCGCGGATAATCCAATCGGCGTGTTCCGCCTCCGCCACCAGGATCAGGGTAGCGCGTTCCACCATGTCTTCGGTGAGCTGCTTGGCGCGGTACCCGGAAATATCGTAGCCGCGCTCGTCAAGCTGTTTACCCACGTGACGGTATACGCGCGAGCCCGAAAGTGCCGAAGTTCCGGCGCTGGTGAAAATCCAGTCGTCGGTCAGACCGTATTCTTCGGAGAGCTGGCTTGCGATAATCTCTGCCGCCGCACTGCGCGCTACGTTCCCGGTACACACGAAGACCGCTTCCATAGGCCCCTGGAGCCTGGGAGCGAGCCTGCGCCTGCGCACCACGCCCGAGCGAACTTCGCCCGGCGCGAGCTTAAACGGAGAGGCATGGGATGCTGCGCGTTTTACGGGACGGACGGAAGCTGTCGGATGCACAGATGCCTGAGCAGGAGCCGAACGGAAACCCGTCGGCTGAGCTGCTGGCTGGATGCTCTGCGTATCCGTATCCTGCGCATCCTGGGCGGAAGTGGAGAGCGTGTTGTTTGCGCCATCACGCACCTTCAAGGTCTGGTGAGCGGGCCGCGAGGGCTCTGTGCGGGTGTTCTCGTTAGACGTGGGACGAGCATTATCACGCTGAGCAAGTTTTCGCACCAGCTGAGCCTGATTCTGCTCGCGCTGCTCTCGTTCAGACTGAGTCTGCTCGTTCTGCTGCCCGGCATTGGATTCTTCAGCGCGCGTGCGCTGAGCCTGTTCCTCTCGGCGACGGCGAGCCTCTAGACGTTGACGGTGAACTTCCGCGCGTTCACGTTCGCGCCGGGCTGCTTCATCTTCCTGGCGCTGCGTTTCCTCTGTCTGAGACTGCTGACTTTCTCCACTGTGAAGATTCAGTTCTTCCTGTGCGCGGCGAATGGCGATTGCCTCTTTACGGGTCTGCGGCTTATACCCGGGCTGCAGAAGCTTCTCCATATCGAAGCCCGCGAACTCGGGCTTGTTCGCAAGTTTCTCGCTGATAGAGGGTTCACTCTGCTTGTGACTCGTTGGAATATCCTCCGGGGTCTGCTTGGATGTTGCCGGAATGCTATTCCACGGATTAGCGGCAGCAGACTTTTTCTGGGGTGTGGGAATGCTGTTCCACGGGTTATGGGTTGCTGCTGTAGATGCCGTTGCCGTGCTCTGTTGTTGAGTCTGTTGCTGGGGAGTTTCAAGCTTTTTATGAGTCTGAGCATCTTGACGTGCGCGAGCCTGCGCCGCGGCAACAATTTTGGCGGGGGAGTAACCGGGATTAGACTGCGCAAGATGCGACTGAACCGGCTTAGACTGCACCGAGGAACGCGAAGCTACTTCAGCGGGCCTTGGCTGTTGGTGGGTCCTTCGCTGCGGTTGATGTGCCTGGGCGCGCTGCTGGGTGGGCTGGCTCTGGTTCTGCTGCGCCGATGAAGGACTCTGCTGGCGCTGCGCCATTTGCTCATTTGCTTGACGCGCAAGGTTGGTGCGCACCGTATTCTTCAAGGCAGCATTCCGAGCTGCAGGGTTCTTGGCAATTGAGTTCTTGGGGCGTACCTTTTTTTGCGCCGGTTGTTTTTGTGGATGCGGTGCGCGCCTGAGCTGACCTCTGCGGCGCTGTGCCAGACTTGGGGCGCTTGTTCTGCGCCGCAGCTGCACCGGATGCTTGTGAACGAGACGACGTGGAACGCTGGGTTATGGGTATCCGCGCGGTCTTCGGACGCGGAGAATTCGTGCGCGCAGCAGTATTTTCCACGCGAGGAGTCTGCTGCTGAGATTTATGCTGTTTTGCGTAACGCTGCGCCGCAGCCTGCACATCGTTGGTATCCATGAGAACCGTTTGATCCAGCTCTGCGCTGTTCGTCGTCGGCTTGGTAATCTGCTGCTCTGGCTTCTTTTTACGATTTGAAATCTTGCCGTGGAATTCGCCGATGTTAATCGACCTAGTTTTCCGAACCATCGGGCTTGACTGCGTCTGTGGTGCCGCCTGAGAATTTTTACGGTTGCCGCCGCCCACGGAACGCTGTGCCCCCGTGGCGGAAGAAAGTATACTTGCGGCACGGCGGCGAGCATCGGCTGCCTGCTGCGCCCGCCTCTCTGCGGCCTGTTTTTCAGCTGCAGCACGTTCTGCAGCACGCCGTTCTTCTGCTTCGGCGACCGCAATATCGCGTGCCGCGCGTATGTTAATGCTAGACGTTACCGGCCCAGTGTGATGCAACCCCTGGGAACGGGATTCGTCCTCTCGCGCTTTCCTCTTTTGAGCCGCGAGCGAGCGTACTTCTTGTGGAAGATCCTGTGACCTACGGGAGGCGCTGCGTGCGGAACGTTGGGGCAGGTCATGTCGCGCGCTCAAACGTGCGACCCCGTCCTGAAGGGAAGACCTTGAGGATCCCCCTGCTCGGCGGCGTCCGGAAGCGGTATCGGCGGAGGGGGACTCACGGTTATCCTGCCCGGCAGGTACACCAGAGTCAGACAGATATTTGTCCCTGAGGGACTGAATATTAAAAATTCCCATGGATACCTTTCAGAGTCTCGGACGCTCCAGAAGCGCATTGCATTGCCTCCAGGGCAGGGCTACTCACCTATTATTTTACCTGTAGAACACAATTTGTCAGTCTTAGAGGGTTCCTAGCGTGTACCTCGATGTTGTGTTAGGCACGAGCAGAGTACACGACGGTAGTGTTTACTCGGATAAATTTTCGCAAAAAACTATGTATCATAATACGTCTTATACGCCGCAAAGATTAAGTAGAAATATGCATAGTCTGAAAATAATCCTGATCTGCATGCTAAAATCTACATACGTATTTTACGTGTATTTTTATCGGCGCCTGCCGTTTCACGAAGCACAATTCATGAAATTCCTCACCGCACTGCGGACTGAACTGGGGCAGCTAAGCTATTCACTCAAAGCTCGTAGAACCCCTCAACAATGGCGAGATCAATACGCCGCAATTCGTGGTATCCGCATTTTTAACACGCCATCTGTACACTATCGAGGTCCCCGTACAGAAGTATGGGGTATTGCGATGGTTAAAGATGAAATAGATATTTTGCCTTATATACAGCGCGTGCAATCGCATCATCAGGTTGGTGAGCCGGTACCGGGGAATTGGATACGCCGCTCTCTCGTGTATTTCGGTGAGGTGAGTTTTGCCTTCTATCTGGTCCATGAAATTGTTATTTTCCGATTCATCAAGACCTCTTTAGGGCGCGATATGGTTCGCATGGATGCACGGGGAATCTTGATGATGCTCATAATCTTGGTGATTTCTATACTTGCAGCGATTATTGCGCATCATGCGATCGAACGTCCCGCACGTATTATGATTCTCAAGGCATCCACGCGCACTCTGTGAGGTTTTTATGAAAAATATTTATCGTAAACTCAGAATCTTCTTTCCCGGACGAAAATTTTATATTTTAATCCTCAATATTCTGGGGCTTTTCGTGGTGTCTCTTTTCGAGATGCTGGGTGTGGCGGCTATTCTACCTATCGTTAACCTGGCGATGGGTGCCCCTATTACTGGATATTTGCGAACTGTCGCGGAACTTTTCGGCAACTCCGACCGCACGCAGCTTATCGTGATTTTTGGTGTCGCACTGGTGCTCGCCTTTGTCATCAAGGGTGTGTTGTCGTTGGTTATTAGCGCTGGAGTCTGGGGTTTATTGCTACCCAGCAGAGCATTACCTCGGTGAATCTGCTCAACTGCTATATGCGTGAGCCTTATCTGGTTCACCGTAAGCGCGGTGCAGCGGCGGTGCTTAACTCGGTTAATGACATTGTGGGGCAGGCGTACAGCGCTTTCGTAAATGGTGTCATGAGCTTTATCGGGGATTTACTCTCCATCGTGGTGCTCATGGTGATGCTGCTGGTTCTTATGCCGCTTCCCGCGCTTTTCGCTTTTGCCTACTTCGGCGTGGCTGCCTTTGCGCTTCAATACGTTTTGCGAAGGAAAAATAAGGAGCAGGGCGAGATTATCCTGGAAGCTACGCGCGGCTCGATGAATGCAGCGCTTGATGCTGTGGTTGGGTTCCGTGAGATTCGTATGTACGGTGTGACCGAACGGTACCTACACCGGTACCAGAGCAAGCGCATGGACTCGGTGAATGCGAATATGCGGAACGTTTTCCTTCAAGAACTTCCAAAGTATACCCTTGAAATTATTTTTATTCTCGGAATCGCCGCACTTCTAGCGATCATGAGCATGACTCAGGGTATCGATAGCGCACCCTATCTGCTCCTTTCGCCGGTGCCTGCATCCGTATTCTGCCGAACTACACGCGCATTGTGGCGTCCTTAGGTAATATTCGTTCCGGTGAGAAACCCAGCGATGAGCTTGTCCGCGAAATTGGGATGCTTGATGAACAGGGGAAGAAGCTCGACGTTCCGCCTGCTCCCGCCGCTGATACTCAGACCGAGTATGTAAACCGTGAGATTGAGCCCATCACTATTACGGTGGAGAACCTTTCCTTTACCTACCCCGACGGCGACCAGCCGGTGCTTAAGAACATTAACCTGCAGATCCCCATGGGGACGTCGATCGCCTTCGTGGGCGGCTCGGGTTCGGGAAAGACCACCCTGGTTGATTTGATTTTGGGGCTTTTCAGTACCGAGCAGGGGCGCGTTTTGTGCAATGGGGTGCCGATCGAGCAGGATCTACCCGCGTGGTTTCAGCGCATCGGGTATGTGCCTCAAGATGTCTTCATCGCCGATTCTACGGTGCTGGAGGCGGTTGCTTTCGGGCTTGAACCGCATGAGATTGATGAGACGCGGGTGCGTGAATGCTTGGCTGTCGCTGAGCTTACCGAGGTTGTGGATTCCCTGGAGAACGGGCTGATGACGATGATCGGGCACAATGCGGTTCGGCTTTCGGGCGGTCAGCGCCAGCGTCTAGGTATTGCGCGCGCGCTCTATCGCAACCCCAGCGTGCTCATAATGGACGAGGCCACCAGCGCCCTGGATAACGAGACCGAGCATAAGATTACCCAGGCGATCGAGCGTATCTCGCGGGATATTACCGTGATTATCGTGGCGCATCGCCTCTCGACGGTGCGCAATGTGGATCAGCTGATTTACCTTTCGCAGGGCGAAATCGCCGCGCAGGGAACCTTCACGCAGGTGCAGCAGCAGAACGAAGAGTTCGCCAATCTGGTGCGTTTAGGGCAGCTTCCCGAGTAGTCGGGCGAATCGAGCTGAAAAACATTAAAGATTGTGCCCGCCTCCCAATCTTGGGGAAGGCGGGCACAGGTCTATTGCTAGTTTTAGGCAGTCTCTGGCCGGGCTTCAAGGAAGGGTTTAAGGCTGTGCGCATCCTGCGGTATATCGCTGCCTAGGGGGTAGAGGCTTCCGCGCGGCTGCCACGCAAGATTTACGGGAATGGGTCTGCCCGCGATAAGATCCAACCAAATATCGGCAAGCTGTTTCTCGCTCAGCTCGCCATTTTTGCGCCAGTGATACCCCAAATCCTCCGGCAAATCGGTGAGCTCAAGAGCCTTTGCCCCCTGTATGAGTTTGCGCTGCAGCTGCTGCCGCGAACGCCAAGGCAAATGTAAGATAACCACCCTGTCGGTGCCCTGCGCCCCAGGCCGAAGCACCCGATGATTGCCCATAGTGACGACCGATGACCGCCAGGATTTAAAGCACACCTTCGGGTCAAAATGCGCGGTTGTATCGAGCACCAGGTCTCCCGAGGCCGTAGGAAACAGGTTGTAGAGCTGCGAGGTTTCTACGGTATTTTTGCTAGTGGACAGAACCTCGGCGAGAGTACCTTCAACGCCGAACCAAAACTCGTCCGCATCGAAAGGCACTACCCAGGTAGCACCGGCTCGCTGGGCACGATGGGCCAGATAGGTCATTTTCTCGGACTGATAGTAGGCGGGCTCCCGATCACGCCCAACACTCAGCGGCAGTTCACGGCTAAGTCGCTGAAGAAGCTCAAGGTGCCGTCACTCGAACCGTTATCGACCACCAGGATGCGCGCCACCCCCTGGGCATGCAGGTGCCGTAGGGAACGTTCGAGCACATCCGCCTCATTCTTGACCATTGCGACCGCCCACACGCCCTTGGTCGTGGGCAGGGGAGGGAGCTCGAAGGTCTTTTCTAGCGCCCGGTAGCGGTTTTTGAAATCTCCTGTGTTCAGCAGGGCACGTGCCTCACGCCGGGTACGCAGATCGCGCTGTGCCACATAGAGCCTATGTTTTCCAGCGCGAAGCCCGCGAACCGTCGGGTCTAGAAAACGGGGTTTAAGACGCGAGTTTTCAAGGCGTCCAGAGAAAAAACTACGGGAGTTAGATACGATTCGCTGCGAAAATTTAAACGGCGCGAGAAATTTGGTGTTCATGGGTTATCTTCCGTGCTTGAGTATGAGTGAGTTGTGAAAGAGTGAAGTATAGGATTTTATGCGGTATCGCCTTCTTCAGGCAGAAGCCAGGTTCCCCCATGCGGCGGCTTAACCGCATGCCAACGGGAGAAATGCGGATGCGGACGCACAGTTCCGGGCACCACGATAGGCTGGCGGGTTTTCGCATCGTACTCATGGGCATTCGGTACGTACACCTCAACGGGGTGATCCGCCTGCGCCATATAAGCACCCCAGTACCCGAACGTAGTGTTCGTAAGAATAAGCCAGCGCGCCTTCGCAAGAACCGCTAAATCCGCGAACATACCCTCGCCGGTCTTATCGTAGATTACCGGGGCAATATCTTCGAGGAAACTCAGGTTTTCGCGGCACCACTGCGGATCATCACTCGTGACCACAAAATTACTGGGACTCATACGTTTAAGCACCTGATCCAGGGCCTCACGTACATAGGCCACAGTATCAATACCGTAACGCTGCCGAATTGCGGGAACAGAATAATAATCGCCGCGCCGAATACTGAGCACCACCGTATTACTTCCTACAATATTGCCTACTGTAAGAATGCGCTGCTTAAAATGCTCAGAAGAAAGTAATCGTTCACGGGCAAAAATTTCAAGAGAACCGGGTGCAAAACTATCTTCTACATTGGTATCAAGACCAGAATAACGCCGGTGTAAAAACTTAAAATCTTTCGGATCCATCATGAGTTCCTGCAAAGCAGGAAATTCTGTAAGCCAAGGTTCTAAACCGGCAGTATCGAGCATATATGAAAAATCCCCGGCATCGGCGCGACGGTCAGCATCAACGGCCGCCAACAGATAAAGCCAATTACCGCCGCGAGAAAAAGGAGGCGCAATATACACTTTCTCGCGAGAGTGGCGAACTGTATCCAAAACCCGTGCAATACCGGGGCGTAGAAACCCCATCACGCGAAAATAAGCTTCAACATGCGGCGGGCGCATACCCTCAAGTTCTGTTAACCGGGTTTTATCTTCAGACTCAGAACGACGATTCACACATAACTCCCTGGGATTTACACACGCAATACCTTTATTATGAGGCAAATACGCTGTATAGTCACCTGATATGTCGATACTATATTAGAATTATAAAGTAACACTCACTCACGAGGATATGACGGCAACAACTATGTGCAGTATGCCGAGAGTTTCCTCACGAATAAACACATACGTTTACAGACAATGTTTGATGACCGGAACATAGATGTAAACCGCAACAGAAAGCATTTTTGTGACTTCGTCAGCAGAAACTATCTCCGCCATTATTCCCTTTTATGGCGAACCTGCTCCCGTGCTGGATTTAATTGCCAGCCTGCGCGCGCAGCGGGGAATAACCCCCGAAAATCTTGAGATTATCGTTTCTGACGACCGCTCACCCATACCCTTTCCCGACACCGAAGGCGTGAGCATCGTGCGCCGCGAGCGCAACGGCGGGATTTCGGCAGTGCCGTAAACTCCGGGGCTGCACGCGCACGTGGAGACTGGCTGATAATCCTCAACAGCGACCTTGAACTCGGCGAAAACTTCATCAGCTCAATGCTCACGGCGCTCGCCGTCTATCCGCAGGCACTTGCCAGCCCCCAAGTAGTCGGTCACGACGGAAAACACCAGTGGGTAGCCCGCAAATTCCCCACCGTGGGGCATATCGCGTGGGAATGGTTCACACCCCTGGCACGCTTCAAATCTACACGCCTGTGGCATCGCGGGGCAGGGCACGATATAAGTGCCTGCACCGCCTTGAGGCCCCACGGAACAGACTGGGTCATGGGCGCCTGCATGATGGTGCCCCGCACGGTATACGAACGGGTACAAGGCATGGACGAGCGCTTCTACATGAACAGCGAAGAAGTAGACTTCCAGCGCCGCCTTGCCGAGATTGGGGTGCCGCGCATCCTGGTGCCCCAGGTGACGGTCACCCACGAAGGAGGCGCATCCAGCCCCTCAGCCCGGCGCCGCCAATGGCTTACCACCGCACGGTTTATCTACGCCGAAAAATGGGGGTTCGAGAAGAACCTGCGCCGCGCCCTAACCCTCACCAGCTACGCCAACTACGGTTTCAACCTGGTGCGGTCCCTGCGGAATCACCGGGTGAACCCGCGCGAGATTCTGAACCACGAACTAGAGCTGATCCGGCGGGGAACACGGCACGAAAACTAGCCGCGTAACCGCGCCGAACCTGGCTTTCCCGCACGAAGGACCACAGGACAGAGAAGAACCACAAAGGATACACGAGATGAGAGCCCCCACGATTCTGCTGGTTTCGCCAGCGTTCCACGGGTATTGGAAGGCTATTGAGGCTTCGCTAAACGTTGCCGATACGAGGTTCGCACCCATATTTACGATGCTCCCGGCACCGTTGCCGACCGTATCCGCAATAAGCTCGCGCACGAACTGCCCGAAAAATATCGGCCCGCATCCGCCGAAGCCCAGGCGACCGCCCGTGCTATCGCCGCGTTTGAGGAGTATCACCCCGATATTGTGCTCGTCATCAAAGGCGACCTGCTGGGGGATACCTGGTGGCAAAAACTTGAAGAATCCGGGGTTCGCTACGGAACCTGGCTCTACGACGAGCTGCGTCGCATGTCATACACCCTGGAAGATTTACCGCGCCTCGGAGCGCTCGCAAGCTATAGCCCGCAGGACGCCGAATACCTGCGCTCCCTAGGGTACGCCGTCTTGGATATGCCCAACGCCTACGATTCGCACTGCACGATTGCGCCGGTTACCGAAGACGCCATCAGTTTCGTTGGGGCGAATTACCCTAACCGTGAGCATACGCTGCGGGCCCTGCACGAGGCGGGAATACCCGTGCGCGCCTACGGGCGAGACTGGTCGCGCCACCCCTGGGATATAGCTAGAACCCGCAGATTCAAGGGCACCGGAATTCCCGCACACCGCGATATCGACCGATCCGCCGCCTACGGGGTCATGGCATCATCACCGGCGACCCTGAATATCCACCACAACCAAGACGGCTTCACGATGCGCACCTTCGAAGCCCCCGGCGTGGGCGCACTTCACCTGATCGACCGGGCCGATGTGGCACGCTACTACGAACCCGAGCGCGAAGTACTGGTCTACGAGAGTACCGAAGAACTTATTGACCTGTGCGCCCGCATCTTCCGTGAACCTCGCTGGGCGCATGCAATCCGTGAGGCCGGGCAGCGACGCACCCTCGCCGAGCATACCTTCGATGATCGCGTCAAAATTTTGGAGAAACTATGGGCCTAAACTACCCCGTCGATCTCGAAGCCTGGCATGCCTGGCAGCAGCGCCAAAACACTCTGCGCTGGGTGAAAGGACGCGCCCAGAACATGGTGCGCGCCCGCAGAGTTGCCCAACAGGACATGGTTTCCGGCATGCTCTATACGCGCGGGGCAATACCGCGGGTACTGATCGTGCTCGACTCGTTCTCACCCACAAGCCGCAACGCCCTGCTGGAACCGCTCAAACACCTCGAAGGGGTGGGGGTCGCGCTCTGGTGCCCGAGCGACGCTTCAGAATATCTCAACGGACAATACGCCAGCACACGCTATAGCCGCAAAGACTGGAACGCAACCCCGATACGCGCCGATGAGCTCGCCGAAAAACTGCCCGGCGTGCGCCTCGTGCTGTCCTTAGGGCACTACCTGCCGCGCGGCCACGCGGCCTACCGATTCGCCCGCGAACGCGGCATAGCCTACTGGGTAGTACAGCACGGGCTGCTGGTTCCGCACGCCCCGCCGCTGCCCATCGGTTCAACCCTGCTCGCCTTCAGCGACGAGGACGCCCAATTTTGGGCTTCCGGACGCCGCGACGTGCAGACGCATACCGTCGGCTCACAGCTGCTCTACCGCGCTATCCAAAATACGCACGGCGAAACCACCAAATCCCTGGGCAAAATCCTGTTTCTGGGGCAGATGCACGGCGCGGAGTTACCGCGCGCATCCTTCGCCCGCGCCGCGCACAGCTTTTTGAAACGTCACGACGGCATCTACCGGCCGCACCCGAGCGAAACCGATAAACTCTCCCGCGCCACCCACGCGCTCTGGGAGATAGAAGGTATAGCCATAGATCGCTCTTCCACGCCCCTGAACGAGGTGCCGAACCCGGTGGTCTCAGTCTTTTCAACCGGCGTGCTTGAGGCCGCAATCCGCGGTATTCCGGCGTGGGTGTACCACCCGAACCCGCCCGCTTGGCTCGAAGAATTCTGGGCACGCTACGGCATGAACCGCTGGGGCGAAGACCCCACGCTGGCGCCCGAACAACCCGCAGTCGAGCCCGCCCACACTATCGCTCAGCTCATCATCGACTACCTGGAGGCATACTAATGCGAGTTCTCTGCGTTATTCCCGTGCGCGGCGGATCCAAAGGCATACCGCGTAAAAACCTGCGCGAGATCGCAGGAAAACCCCTGGTGGCGTGGACTATTTTGCAGGCGCTCGCCGCCCGCGACGAACTGGCGGGGGAGCACGAGGTGCGGGTTGCGGTCTCAACCGAAGACCAAGAACTCGCCGCTATCGCCCGCCACTACGGAGCCGAGGTTCCGTTCATGCGTCCCGCGCATCTTGCCGAAGACACTACAGCCACCGAACCGGTGATCGAGCACGCCATCGACTTCTACACGGGTGAGGGCTGGGCGCCGGATGCGGTCATGCTGCTGCAGGCCACCAGCCCGGTACGCCTGCCCGGCACTCTGGCCCGTGCAGTACGTCAATTTGCCGAGAACGGCAAAGACTCACTGGTTGGGGTTATCCCGATCGGTCCCGTTTATTTGGCGGTGGCACCCGGATGCTGAACCTACCGCAGAGTTCGAGATTATGGCGCGCCCACGCCGCCAAGAACTCACGCAGGAGACCTTCCGGTACCGGGAAAACGGTTCGCTCTACCTCACCAAAACTCACGTGTACACCGAGCACCACAACCGTTTGGCGGGGTATCCTGGAGGGACCATTGATCTTTTCACGCTTCATGAGGTCGAGGGCGTCGATATTGATGCCCCTATTGATTTTGCGGTTGCCGAGCATCAGCTCAAGCAGATTCTTGAGGGTCACCCCGGCGTAAGAAGCTAAGCCTCAGCGTCAAAAGACCCAACACTCACTCTCACTAAACACAAGTTTTCTTGAAGAAAGCATCATAAACCGTGATTATCGAACGTAATATCGCGCCCTATGTGGTCTTCGCCGAAGACCCGATTCTGACTGCGCTTCACAGAAATTTCTGCCAACGGTCAGCGCATCATCTTTTCTAGTCAACGAATCCGGCATTTTGCGCGGTTCGCTTTCGGACGGGGACTTCAGACGTTGGCTGATTGCCAACCCCACCGCATCCCTAGAGACCAGCGCACTGGCGGCGGCGAATACGAACCCGCAGACCGCCCCCGCCGATAGCGACCCCGAATCTTTACGCGGCTACTTTGCGCGCGGTATCGAGCATATTCCACTTATCGACGAACGCGGTCATCTGGTGGCGTTAGCAATGGACGAACAGAACGTGCTGCGCATCGGAAAACATACCATCAGCGAGGATGCGCCCGCCTTCATCATCGCCGAGATCGGCAATAACCACCAGGGGAGCGTGGACTTCGCGAAAGAGCTGGTGGACCTCGCGGTGGAATCCGGTGCGGACGCCGTGAAATTCCAGCTGCGCGATCTGGATGCGCTCTACCGCCAGCGCGGCGGCGCCACTGCGGGCGAAGACTTGGGCGTGCAGTACACCCTGGATCTGCTCTCACGGTTCTCATTGAGCGTTGAGCAGATGTACGAGGTATTCGACCACGTCAAGGAGCATGGTCTGGATATTTTGTGCACCCCCTGGGATGCGCCTTCCGTGCAGGCGCTCGTCGAATACGGTATTGCGGGCATGAAGATTGCCTCCGCAGACCTGACGAACCACGAACTGCTGCGTGATGTTGCATCGCGCGGGCTGCCCATGCTGGTATCCACCGGTATGAGTCGCGAAGAAGAAATCCTGGACTCGGTGAACCTGCTGCGCAAGGCGGGCGCATCCTATGCCCTGCTGCAATGCCAATCCACCTACCCGGCACCCTTCAAAGACGTGAATCTAGCGTATATGGACCGCCTCGCCGAGATCGGCCAATGCCTGGTCGGCTATTCCGGGCATGAACGCGGCTACCATGTGCCCGTGGCCGCTGTTGCGCGCGGTGCGAAGATTATCGAGAAGCATTTCACGACCGATAAAACCCTGGAAGGCAACGATCACACTGTATCGCTGCTGCCCGAAGAGTTCGCGGCGATGGTGCGGCAGATTCGTGACATTGAGGAATCCATCGGCACGGCCGCGCCCCGTGAAGTTTCCACCGGTGAACTGATGAACCGCGTGAACCTGGCCAAATCGCTGGTTGCGACCCGCAGCATAGCCAAAGGTGAGGTAATCACCGAGGCGGATGTGACCGTCAAGTCGCCCGGCCGCGGCCTGCAGCCGAACTACCTGCCGCAGCTGCTCGGGCGTACCATCCAACGCGACGTTGAAGAAGGGTCGTTCTTTTTTGAGGGCGATCTGAAGGATGACCTCGTAACCCGCCGCGACTTCACCTTTGAACGCCCCTGGGGCCTGCCGGTACGGTACCACGACTACAAACCTCTGATCGAAGAGGCAACACCGGATTTCCTCGAATTCCACTTCTCCTACAAAGACCTCGACATCAATATTGACGAGGTCTTTGAGAAGAAACTGCCCATGAGCTTCACGACCCACCTGCCCGACCTCTTCGCCGGGGACTTTTCTGGTCGATCTGGCCTCCCGCGACCCCGAAGTCTGGGAACGTTCCATCGCCGAGGTGCAGCGCACCATCGACATTACCCGCGATTTGACCCGCTACTTTACGGTGGACGAAGACCCCGTCATGGTCGTCACGATGGGCGGCTTCACCAAAGATAAGCACATCCCGGCGAGCGCCCGTGCCGCAAAGTACGAGCGCATCGGCGAAGCCCTGGGACGGCTGGATACCGCCGGGGTGCGCCTGGCGGCACAGACTTTGCCGCCCTACCCCTGGCTGATGGGCGGGCAGCAGTACCACAACCTCTTCCTTGACCCGCAGGACACCGCCGAATTCGCGCGCGCCTACGACAGCGCTCTCTGCCTGGACATTTCACACACCATGCTCGCATGCAACTTCCTCAAAATTCCTCTGTCGGAGGCGGTAGCACAGCTGGCGCCGCACTCCATCCACCTGCACCTCGTCGACGGTATCGGCGTAGACGGCGAAGGCGTGCAGGTAGGCGAAGGCGATGTCGATTGGGCTGCACTGGGCAAGCAGCTGCGCGAGCTGGCGCCGAAAGCATCGTTTATCCCCGAAATCTGGCAGGGGCATATCAACAACGGCGAAGGCTTCTTCACCGCCCTAGACCGCCTCGAAAAGTGGCTGTAGGTCGGTTTCGTGACACCACCAAGAACCGTTCAGCACGCCCGAAAACCCGGCGAAGTACTCGACAACAGCTTTATCACCCCCGGACGATTTAGCGAACTCGACGGGCTGCGCGGAATAGCGGCACTGGCCGTTGTGGCCTACCATTTCGGGTACCCCGCCGTGCAGAACTACCCGCGCATCGCCCCCGAACCGTACTCTATTCCGCTCGGAGAACTAGGGGTGCAGCTTTTCTTCATCATCTCGGGGTACGTGATTTTGCTGAGCGCTATCAAAAGCGGTTCCGCCCTAAAATTTGGTATTTCGCGTTTCGCCCGCCTGTACCCAACCTACTGGTTGGCGCTTGCGGTTGCCGCGGCTGTGTATTTTCTCTACGGTAATCCCGGCCGGGATATTACGGTGGCGCAAACCCTGGTTAATGCGACGATGATGCAGCGTTTTATGCTGGTCGATAATGTCGATCAGGTGTATTGGACGCTCGCCATCGAGTTACAGTTCTATCTGCTCATGGGGCTCTATCTGGCTGTGCGGCGCGGAAAAATATATCGCCGCGAGATCACGATCGGTATTTTTTGCTGGACAACCTTAGGGCTGCTCGTCTGCTGCATATTTCACCCGGAGGCGTCCCTGACGGGTGCCCCTAAAATGCTGGTGTGGGGCGTGGTTGCCGAGCATGCGGCTCTGTTTAGTCTGGGCATGGTGTTCTTTATGTACAGCCACGACCGCAGGTTTACCTGGCTGATGCCGTATTGCGCTGCGGCGGCCTCTATCAATGCCTTCCTGATGCACGATAGCGCCCACGGGGTGGGAGTCGCCATCATATGTGTGGTGTTTTTCGCCGTTATCTATGTGCGCCACGTGCCGTTTTTGGCGCGCGGACCCTTGCACGCGCTCGGCACAATATCGTACCCCCTGTATCTGGGGCACGCGATGCTTGGCTATATGCTGATCGATATGTTCTACCCCTGGACGGGGGCGTGGGGTGCGCGCATATTGGCTCTCGCGCTGGTTCTACTCTGGGCGTGGTGCGTGCATAGTACGGTTGAGACACGAGTTTCTGCCGCCCTGCGTAACGTTCTGACACGAAAGCTGGTGAGGGCATGAGTACAGCCAAGACTTTGACCGTGCTCTGGGTCGTTCCGGTTCCCGACTTCGGGGGAGTGGCGCGACATGTTCTTGACGTCGCCCGAACCGGTATTCCCGGGTATCGCCTGGTTGTCTGCGCACCCGAGGGAAAACTCACCGAGCGCCTTCGCGAGCTTAATATTCCCGTTCACGCCGTACCCTTCGGACCGAGCCGCGGTTTTAGAACCTCGTTCGCCTCGCTCGCACACGTGATTGAACGAGAGAAGCCCACTATCGTGCACAGTCACCTTGCCTATGCGGATGTTATCGCCGCCGCCGTCGTCAACTCCCTCAAGATGCGGCGGCTTGCCAACCGGTCACTGACCGTTCCCTACGCTCATCACTACCGAGCACGGAATCGCGGGGGATGATGCCGTCTATCACGGCACCTCCTGGCGTTCTAAAGCTCATGGAACAGGTGCACCGGGTGCGTCTGTGGGGCACCAATGCAGCTATTGCCGTCTCGCGCTCTACCGCCGAGCAGATGCGCCGTAAATGGGGCGCTCGCAGGGTGAGCATCATCTATAACGGGGTGGATGCGCCCCGGCTGCGCGCCGCCGTACACAAGCACCGCGTGCCGACCGAACCGGATGCGCCGCGCATCCTCTCGCTCTCACGGCTCTCGCCCGAAAAAGGTATTGACGTGCTGATAGAAGCATTCGCCCAGCTGCGCACCGTGTACCCCAAGGCGCACCTTGAAATCGCGGGGGAAGGTGACCTCGCCGATACCCTAGCGCAGCAGGTGCGGGAGCTGCATATCAGCGATGCCGTAACCTTCAGCGGGTTCGTCGATCCCCTAGAGGCGATGGGCCGCAGCGATATGGTGGTTCAGCTATCCCATCTGGGAGAACTGTTCTTATACGCTCTTGGACGCTAAAGCCGCCGGATTAAAAACCGTGGCAACCAACGTGGGCGGAAACCCCGAAATTCTTGCCCCCAACGAGCTTGTTAACCGCCGCCAGAACGCATTCTGTGATAGCGTTTTAGAAGCTCTTATGCGGAACTGTGAAGCCTCGGCCCCTTCAGCATGGACGTGGGTAACCAACGCCGAGATGACGGCGCAGATCGCAGAACTCTACACTCAAACACAAAAGCATCAAGGACTAGCATGAGCACTCACCTAGGAACATCGCTATCGCCTAGCTCGCAGCACCGGAGCGATAGCGCAAACCTCTCTGCGCGCGTTAGTCACGGGCTCAAAAAGAGCGGTGACTACGTGCGGGACAACAGCAATCAGCTGCGCATACCCGAATTCGTAATTTTCGGTGCCATGGTGTTCGCTACCGTGCTGCCGGTCATTAACCAGCCCCTCAGCCAGATTGCCGTGGTTATCGGCGCACTCTACGGGCTTACCAAGCCTGCACAGTACGAACTTGGCAGGTTTAAATCTCTGAAAACTATTATGTGGCTGGGCTTGGTCTACATGATGTTCGTATCGCTTTTGCATACCGCCAGTGCTGATGCTTTCGACTGGCGACAACGCTTAGTTCGCATGATCTTCACCACCATTTTGATGTGGAATCTTGCTGAGGGGCGGCTGCATTTTAGGTCCGCCATCGCCGGATACCTCACGGCGCTTCTGATCAACGTTCCCGCCTTCTATCTGGGAATCACCGAGCGTTCGGACGGCAACGTTTTGGTGGGTCTCCTCCACGATAAAAACTATGCGGGCCTGGCGTACGCTATCTTCGGTGTACTCGCTTTCGCCATTATGTGCACTATGCCCGAGCGTATTTTCGCCTTCGTGCTCGGAACTTCGGTGGTGTGGCTGACGAACTCGCGTACCTCTATCACGGCGTACCTGGTAGGCGTGCTGTGGGTACTGCTTGCTTCCCGATTCAACTTTATGGTGAGGATGTTCCTGTTGGGCGGGGTCTGGGCGCTTGTGCAGACGCTCGCCACAGACTATGCCCAGGTAGGGCAGTTTGCCTCGCGCGTGGGCTCCGATATGCTTCGTGAACGTATTGATGCGGTGGCACAGGAGAAAGCCGAAACTGCGGGGTTCTTTGGAAGCGGACTCGGAGAAGCCTACGCGCCCCTGCAGGATAGGAACTGGGTGTATCACAACTCCTATCTAGTGCTTCGTACCGAGGGCGGCTGGGTCTGGACAGTCTTCGTTATCGCTATCACGATTATCGTGGGGATGCGCATCTTCGTCTCAAAAACCTCCTGGACTGTCGAAGAAAGAGTGGGACAGGGCGCAGCGATAGCCCTGCTCGTCTGTGGTTTGAGTCTGGGCGAGGTCTTCTACACCTTTACCTGGGCAATTGTCATTGCTTATGCGGTTCGCGCGGGCGCTATAGCCCGGAACAGAGAACTTGGTATGCCGGGGTATGAGGCGGAAAACTTCGTGGGGGTAGACCGGCGTATCGACATGCCAAAATCACCCGAAAAAATCACCGCCTATATTGCGAACCGGATCAAAAACTCCTAGAACCATCGCCAAACGTGTGACTATTCACTTATGATAATTGGCATATCGGTACCGAAAACTAGAAAGATACACCCGAGATGAGTAAAGAACTCTACCTAGCCACCAATAACGGCGATATAGGCGGGGGCGAAGTCATGCTCCTGAATATCGCGCGGGCGGCGCGAGGGCTCGGTTACCAGGTTGTCATCATCGGTCCGGCAAACCCGCCGGATCTCATTGAAGCGGCCGCCGACGAAGGGTTCACGCGCATCGTACTGCCCGCCAAAACGCGCATACAGTATATGGTTCAGCTGCGGCTCTGGCACCGGGCGCACCGGGATGCGCTCCTGTGGTGTAACGGGCTGGTACCTGCCGCCGCTACCGGGGGACGGGCAGGGCGCATCGTGCACCTACATCAGCTGCCGACGGGTACCAACGCTAAATTAGTACCGTTTTGCCCGCAAAAAGGCCCTTCAAACCCTCGTTCCCAGCGAGTATGTTGCGGCATCCGTACCCGGTGCGACCGTCTTCCCCAATTGGGTGCAGGAAGTCCCCCTCTCACTGGCGAAATCCACCGTCCCCGGGGTGGTGCGCATCGGTTATCTTGGCAGATTAACACCTTCCAAAGGGATTGGCGTCCTCTGCCAGGCGATTGAGTTCCTTAACAGTACTGTTACCGTCCCCGAATACCGCCTCGTGGTTGCCGGAGCGCCCGTCTTCGCCTCCGCTGAGGAAGAACACGAAGTATCCCGTGCCCTTGAAAACATTGAGCGCTATACCGATCGTCTCGGTTGGAGCACTCCGCAAAAGCTCTTCGACACGGTCGATATGCTGGTAGTGCCTTCGCAAGCCCCGGAATCCTTTGGGCTGGTCGCTGCGGAAGCGATGAGTGCCCGCGTGCCGGTGATCGTCAGCGATGCGGGTGCCCTTCCCGAAGTCGTGGGGGAGGACTACCCGTATATTTACCCTGTCCCAGGATCCCTCGGCCCTCGTTGAAAAGATTCGACATTTAACTCAGGCTTTCTATCAAGAATCTGATAACCTTAATGACATTATTTCTGCGGCATTTTGGCGTTGGCAGGAATTATATTCACCCGATTCAGGCAGAGAACGAGTTCGCCACCTTTTAGAGAAATATCTCTAGAGGATTCATCATGCTCACGCTTGTTCCCGCCAATTACTCACTCTCACAACTACAGGACAGTTTATGGCTCACTATCAAGCAGCCGTCATCATCCCATCGCGGGGTGGAGCAGGGGTTTTACACTATCCCTTAGACGCGCTTTCTGCTCAGACGGAACGAGACTTTCAAGTTATCGTTGTCCTCGATGGTGACATCGACCAGAGCGAAAAAGTTGTTGACGACTATATCGCCCGCGGAACCTTGAACCTCACTAAGATTGTGTTCCCCGAAAATCTTGGGCGTGTGGCGGCTCTTAACGCCGGGCATAATGCGGCGGATGCGGATATTTTGATTCGCTGCGACGACGACTTGGAACCCGGTCCCGACTATGTGGCGAACCATCTTCGCTTACACCGCGACTATGACGGGGTGATCGGCACCCTGAACAATATTTTCCCCAAGACCGCTTACTCTCAGGTGTACGGAACCTACCGCGATGCAAAGTTTAAGGAAGCGGCGCTGGGCACCCCCGAATCCGAGCGTTGGCACTATTGGAATGGAAACTCGTCCGTCTCAGCAGAGCTGTACCGAACTGTTGGCGGCTTCGATCCCGCCTATCGTCTTTACGGCTGGGAAGACGTCGATCTGGGTAAGATGATCGCTGATGCTGGCGGGAAAATCATAATTTCCGATGCGGTTGAAACGAAGCATTATGCCGAGGCGACCACGACCGCCGTGCGAGCCCTTCGTGCCCTGCACGCGGGCAGTGCGCGCACCATTTTCGTGCGTAAACACGGTGAAGATGCGCATGCGGCTCCCAACCCTGCCGGGCTCTGGGGTGCCGCGGTGAAGGCCCTCGCGGCGGTCAGTACCGAGGCAAATATCCGGCGAATAGGCAATACTCTCGATGCGGTACTCCTGAAACTTCCCGCGAAGATCGCCGAAAAGTTGGTAGCGCTTCAGGTGGAGGCGGCATCCTACGCAGGCGTGAAGTACCCGCAGCGCGCACGGAAGGTGTTCTAATGCTGAATCGAGTAGCACAATCCTGGCGCGGCGCATCCGCTCACATTCGTTCTTTGGCCTCGAAAAAAATCCCGACATCGTCGGAATCTCGGTCTGCAGGTTCGGTAGATACGGGTTCTGTCACCGCCCCTCGGCTCGCTATCGCTCACGACTATTTGACGCAGCGCGGTGGGGCGGAGCGGGTTGTTCTGGCCCTACACCGGGCGTTCCCTGAGGCCCCCATCTACACGACCCTCTACAATCCTGAAGGTACTTTCCCCGAGTTTGAGGATGCGACTATCATCACTAGTCCGCTCAATCGGGTGGGCTTGCTGCGGCGCTACCACCGGCTGGCGCTGCCGCTGCTGCCGCTGACCGCCTCCTGCCTGAAAGTTCCGGCGCACGTTGCGGTGGTTTCGACCACGGGATGGGCGCACGGGTTCAAATTCACCGGCGAGAAACTGGTGTACTGCCATTCCCCGGCGCGTTGGCTGTACCTGCGCGACCAATACCTGGGCGACGAGAAAAAGAACAGTGTGATTGGGGTGGGGTTACGGGTGATAAACCCGCTGCTGCGGTTCTGGGATCAGCGCGCGGCGGCACGGTCGGAACATTACGTGGCGAACTCGACCGCCATTCAGGAACGTATTTCGCGGGTGTACGGCAAAGACGTACCCATTATTTTCCCCCCTTACTCCGGGGGTGCAACCCGCGTGGAAGAACCGATCGCGGGTCTGCAGGAATTCACGGCTGCGGGAGACTACTTTCTGCTGGTGTCGCGCCTGATGTCCTATAAGAACGTGGATGAGGCGATTAAGGCGTGCAATCGAGCGGGTAAGAAGCTGTTGATTATCGGGCATGGCCCCGAAAAAGATAAGCTCCTCAAACTCTCAGGGCCCAATGTGCGCATTATTTCCGGGATCTCTGACGAGCAGCTGTGTTCTGCCTACCGGCATTGTCTGGCACTTCTCGCGGTATCTCATGAGGACTTCGGCATTACCCCGCTAGAAGCCGGGGCAAGCGGAAAACCGGTGATCGCATACCGCGCGGGTGGGTACCTCGATACCATCCGCGAAGGCCTCAACGGCGTGTTTATTGAACAGCCGACCTCGGAACAGATTGAGGCGGCAATACGGAAGTTCAACCCCGAAGAGTGGGATAAGCAGGCGATTAAGAACTATATCGCGCGTTTTAGCGAAGAACGTTTTATCGACGAAATACGCCAGGCGGTTGATGAGCTTACCGCATCCTCAGGTAAGTAGACCTAACCTATCCGGCGTAAACACAGAGCCTTGAGAGTAAATATCTTTACTCTCAAGGCTCTTCAATATAGTGGGGCAGGGCGGGTTTAGACAGCTTCCAGCAGCTCGTCTTCGACGAGTTGATGCACAAACCCCTCAACCTCCCCGCGAATATCCTCGGGGTTCTGCTCGGTAAGCTCGGCGATCAGCTCAAGGGCCTCGGGCAGGGAAAACGGCTCCTCAAAAATACCCCAAATAATGGATGCTGACCCCTCCAACACCGAAACCTGCGCGGTTCGTGTGTCGGCAAGATACGTCGTGACGGAAGCGTATTCGGAGATCTCCTCAGCGTGTACGAAGGCAACATACTCTGGGATGCTGTACCTCACCGGCGCGGTAGTAGTACTCATCAGGAACCGCCTCCCAACCCAAAACGCTCAAAGAACCTAGTGCGAATCTCGGCGCGCGTGGGTTTATGCCCCAGTTCCATCGCCAAATGATCCTGATTGACCATAAATATTCTTGAGCGTGCGCATTTTCTCAGCGAATCCGCGCGCCGACCGCAGCCTGCCCACCCATTGAATATAGCTCGGCACACGCGTGGAAACCGACTTCCATAGCAGGTAGTCGCGTTCGTGACGGTACGCCTCTAAGCCACCCATTGCGGCGGCGTAGGCGAGAGAAGAATCCAACTCGGCGGCGCGTTCGCGCAGTTTAGCCCAGTCGTAGGAGTCGAGAATATCGCGCAGATACTCAAGATCCGGGTCATAAGTGGAACTAGCCCTAGCGCGGTGCAGCACTACAATCAGCCGGGAATCGAGCACCGAGGGTACGGCACAGGAACGGTGCGCTATCTCACGCTGCATATGTGCCGCCCAGAGCTGCTGAAAAACACGTTCGGGATCTTTTCCGAGCCCCGGAAAGAAACGGTGAATATCGGTGAGACCCCAAGATTCGTGATAAAGCGTCATTGCATGTTCAAAAACGGATCCGGTGTCAAAATGCGCCTGAATACTCCAGCCGTCAGCTAAAAGTATGTGAACAAAAGTATTTACGTGAGAAGGCCGTACTAAAAGATCTGCATCGGTGCTATGTCTATCGGGTTTAAAAATTTCGGAATTAAACGCATATCCTTTGATATGTAAAATATCTATTCCGTGAAGATTCGCGAGCCTTTGAAAGTAGGCGTGCGCCAGCATAATACGCGCCTTGAGCGGCGTACCAGGTTTGTGCTGTGGTGTAGTGTGCACGATATCCTTTCACACAACGAATATCTTTGAATATAAGGGCGGGAAAAATAGTCCACCTATTTTCCCGCCCTTTATACTCAAGAATCTGATTCAGAAATTTTCTTAGCTCTGTGCGCACCGGAAGAAACTTTCTTTTTACCATCCTTGGAATAACCGTAGTAGCTGGCATAACCTACATAACTATTGGCGTAACCAAATCCATAGTAGGAATTGCCCAGGCCCTTACGCGGAGCCTTATTGAGTACCACACCGAAGAGGTGTGAATTCACACGCTCCAGCACGGCAACCGCCTCGGTCATCTGCTCGCGGTGGCTCTTGCCCACGGTGCCGACCATAATCACACCGTCCACGGCGTGGGAGAGCAGCGATGCGTCGGTCACCGGCAGCAGCGGGGGAGCATCCACGATGACCAGGAATTCCTTGGAGAGTTCTTCGATAAGCTGGCGCATTTTGTCGGAACCCAGCAATTCGGAAGGGTTCGGAGGAATACGACCGGCGGGAAGCACAAAAAGTTTAGAATCTTCTACCTGGTGCACGGCCTCAGCAATATCAACCTGACCGGCAAGAACCTGCGTCAAACCAATTTTGGCGTTAATATGCAGTTTCTTCGCGACGGTGGGACGGCGCAGGTCGGCGTCGATCAGGATGACCGGCTGCCCCGAGCTTGCCATAGAGCGCGCCACCGCCAGCGAGACCGTAGACTTACCCTCGCCAGGAACTGCGGAGGTCACAATGAAGGAGCTCGGCGGGTTATCGATATTCACAAAGCGCAGGTTCGTGCGCAGCTGACGGATAGATTCGTGGGCAATATGGTCATCGTTGCTGGCGTGCATGATGTTTTCTTCCGCCAGATCGTCGCTGACGGGCAGCACACCCAGAATATTGCTGTTTGTCGCCTTAATGGCGTCGTCACGAGTGCGGATGCGCTGGTCCACGGAACGGCGCAGGAAGATCGCCAGGTACACGAGTACCAGCCCGGCACCGGCACCGATGAGGCCGTTCTGCATGTAGTTGGGCGATACGAGAGGCGGGTTCACGCTGGCGTTATCCAGCGGGATCACACGAATCAGGGTATTGGTGGTATCGGACGGGTTGGTTGAAGAAACCTTGTTCTGAGCGCTTTCTTGGTTTTCCTCCCCAGCAGGCGTGGGGGTAGCGGTACTGTTGTTCCCCGAACCATTCTTCTCAATATTTTCGATGTACTGAGCGGTGGCGTGAAGCGCCGAATTCGCCAAAACCCGCGCCTGTTCTGGGCTGGAAGCGGTCGCCCGCACCTTAATGAGTGAGCTGTTTTCTTCGGTAGTTGCGCTCAGGCTGCCGCGAATCGTTCCGATGCTCAGGTCAGAGTTCTGCTCCTGAATGATCTTGGCGACTGCTTCTGATGAAACGATTGCCGAGTATGAGCGGGCACGTTCTTTTGCGGCGTTTGAGCCGGATAGTACGTCAATAGTGCCACTCTGACCGACGGTCACGTACCCGGAGGCGCTGGCGGCATAAACTTTAGGCTGCAGCAGGGAATAGCCGAGTCCTGCGATGGCACCGATTACGATGCCAGCAATGAGCAACACGAGATTGGCTCTTGTGGTGCGCACAAAATCTAAAATTGTCATTTCTGAATTTGCTCCAGAGTGTTGAGTTTGAGTGGTGAACCCCGTGCGGGGCAGTGAGTTTTTTGTGACTATTTGAGCAGATGCATCAGATAGTCCCCATAACCGCTTTTGGCGAATTTGGTGGCGATACTGTGAAGATCATCATTGCTTAACCAACCTGCGCGCCATGCAATTTCTTCAGGGCATCCAATAGAAAGTCCCTGACGTTTTTGGACGGTGCGAATAAAGTTGCTGGCATCTGCGAGTGAATCGAAGGTGCCGGTATCAAGCCATGCTGTACCTCGAGGCAGTACCTCAACCTTTAGTTTACCCTGTTTTAGATATACACGATTGAGGTCGGTAATTTCTAGTTCACCACGCTGAGAAGGTTTAATGTTTTGCGCATATTCCACAACATGTTTGTCATAGAAATATAGTCCCGGAATAGCGTAATCGCTTTTGGGTACCTGCGGTTTTTCTTCAATGGAGACGGCGTGAAAATTCTCGTCGAACTCCACTACCCCGTAGGCGCGCGGATCTGCAACTTGGTAAGCAAAAACGGTTGCACCGTCTTTTTGCTCATATTTTCCAAGTTGGGTTCCTAAACCGGGGCCATAGAAAATATTATCACCTAGAACGAGTGCAACGGGATTATCACCTATGAATTCTGCACCTAAAATAAATGCTTGGGCTAAACCATCAGGTGAAGGTTGCACTTTATATTCAAAATGTACACCAAAACGAGTTCCATCCCCTAAAGACGTCTAAATTGTTCCTGATCTTCGGGGGTTGTGATAATAAGAATGTCACGAATTCCCGCCAGCATAAGAGTAGAAAGCGGGTAATAAATCATTGGTTTATCGTAAACCGGAGTGAGTTGTTTACTAATACCCTGAGTGATGGGGTGTAAACGACTGCCGGTACCACCGGCAAGAATAATTCCCTTCATAATATCTATTGTGTCATGTTTCTCTCATAACCTGTGTATAAATCACTCGGTTTTGACCGCTAAAATCTAAAGTATGTCTCACTTACTCGTTACCGGCGGTGCCGGATTCATTGGCTCTAACTTTGTTCATTATCTATTGGATAATACCGAACACACTGTTACAGTACTCGATAAAATGACCTATGCCGCTAATAAAGCGTCACTTGATGGTCTTGACAGCACCAGATTTAATCTCGTGGTTGGCGATATTGCAGACCGTGAACTCACCGACGAGCTCGTAGCGCAGGCGGATGCAGTCATCCATTACGCCGCCGAATCCCATAACGATAACTCCCTGGCGAACCCAGAACCTTTTATTCACACCAACCTAGTCGGCACGTTTACCCTGCTGGAGGCAGTGCGTAGGCACGGAACCCGCTATCACCACATCTCAACCGATGAAGTCTTCGGCGATTTGGCACTGGATGACCCCGCAAAGTTCACCGAAGCTACACCCTATAACCCGTCATCCCCGTACTCTTCCACCAAGGCGGGGTCGGACCTGCTGGTGCGCGCCTGGGTGCGTTCTTTCGGGATTGAGGCGACCATCTCGAACTGCTCGAATAACTACGGGCCGTATCAGCACATCGAAAAATTTATTCCCCGGCAGATTACGAATATCCTCTCGGGACTGACCCCTAAGCTCTACGGCGAGGGCCTGAACGTGCGCGACTGGATTCACGCATCCGATCATTCTTCGGCGGTGCTGCGCATCCTTGAATCCGGGAAATTGGCGAGACCTACCTTATCGGTGCAGACGGTGAGGAGAATAATATTACCGTGCTGCGCACTATTCTTCGCCTCATGGGTAAAGACGAGAACGACTTTGAACATGTGATAGACCGGCCCGGGCACGATATGCGGTATGCCATTGACGGCACCCGTCTGCGCGAAGAACTCGGGTGGGAACCGCAGTTCACCGACTTTGAGGCGGGTCTTGCCGATACCATCGCGTGGTATACCGATAACCGTTCTTGGTGGGAACCGCTCAAGGCAGAAGTTGAGGCTAAATACGCGAAGGCGGGGCAGTAAATGACGAAAGAACTGAACGTAAGGGCAACCGATATACCGGGGCTGCTCGTCATCGATCTGCCCGTGCATGGCGATAATCGCGGCTGGTTTAAGGAAAACTGGCAGCGTGAGAAAATGCGTGCCGCCGGTCTGCCCGATTTTGACCCGGTGCAGAATAATATTTCTTTTAACACCTCGGTAGGAACCACACGCGGTATTCACGCCGAACCCTGGGACAAATACGTTTCGGTGGCGAGCGGACGAATTTTCGGCGCCTGGGTAGACTTGCGTGCGGGGGAGAGCTTCGGACGGGTCGTGACCGTCGAACTCGGTCCCGACACCGCTATCTTCGTTCCGCGCGGGGTTGGCAACGCCTTCCAAACCCTGGAGGAAAACACCGCCTACACCTACCTGGTGAACGACCACTGGTCGGCGGATGCTCTCACCGCTTACAGCTTCCTGAACCTCGCGGACGAAAGCGCCGCCATCGACTGGCCTATCGACCTGGCGCAGGCTGAGCTTTCAGAGAAAGATCGCAAACACCCGCGCTTACATGAGATCACCCCGCTTACCCCCGACCCTCTTCTGATTGTGGGTGCAAGCGGGCAGCTCGGGCGTGAACTCGTGCGCCAGCTGACCGCGCAGAATATCCCCTTTGAGGCGGTGGATCGTGATCAGCTCGATCTCGGTACCCCCGAAAAATGGCGAAACGCCTTCCGCTGGCGGTCATACCGTGCGGTCATCAATGCCGCCGCCTACACCGCAGTGGATAACGCCGAAACCCCCGAGGGGCGCCGCGAAGCCTGGGCCGCCAACGCCCACGGAGTCGCCGCCCTAGCGAGCGTCTGCGAAGAAGCAAATCTTCCTCTCGTGCACGTTTCCACCGACTACGTTTTCGACGGAACTCTGTCAGTAGGGCAAGAATACTCGGTGGTGCATCCCATCGCCCCGCTGAGCGTATATGGTGCCTCCAAAGCGGCGGGGGAGAGCGCCGCAACCGCGTGGCGCAAACACTACCTGCTGCGCACCAGCTGGGTGGTTGGCGAGGGCAAAAATTTTGTGGCGACTATGGCATCTCTGGCCGAACGCGGTGTGGATCTGCCGTCGTGGCGGATCAGTGGGGGCGCCCCACCTTCACCCAAGACTTGGCGGGGGCGGCACTACATCTGCTGTTTACCGGCGCACCCTATGGCACCTACCATGTGTCAAATAGTGGCGAGGTTATCACCTGGGCAGATCTTGCCCGCGCCGTATACACCGGAACCGGTCACGATGCCGCCCGAGTAAGCAACACCACCACTGAGGAATACTTCGCCAACGCCCAGGTCTTCGCCCCGCGGCCCGCCAACTCTGCCCTGGATCTTTCAAAACTTATTGCTGCCGGATTTACCCCGCGCGATCACCGTGATGCGCTCGCCGAGTATCTGCACCAGCTAGGCGGGGCACGTGAAGACTAAAATCCGTGACCTTCTCGCGCGCCAAGGTATACAGGTTGCACTCCTTGTAATCGCACTTGAGGTTATCACCTACTGGTCATATTTCATGCGTCTGACGGTGGTTAACGGCGATGCGAATGCCCACTACCTCTCAGATTCTTACTATTGGTGGAATAACGGCGGGATTTTCAACCCGCCCGACTGGGTTGCCTACACCTGGATGGGCCGCCCCGCCGGGAGCAATATTCAGGGCGGATCGTATGTGCTGCCGCAGGGCATCGCAAACGGTATTTCTCCATGGAGCCCTACGGTATCGTCTATCACGTCGGCGGTGCTCGCGGGTCTTGGCGCGGTGGGCATGTACCTGTTGGTCCGTCAGCTGACCGGGCACCACCTTGTTTCGCTGATCGCCCTCGTAGGGCAATTCTTCGCCCCGGCAATCTTTGCAAACGCCCAATTCCTGGATTTTCACCGTGCCGCCGCCTACTGGCCCTGGGTCCTGCTCGTCATCTCCCCGTTATGGGCGTGGCATAAACGCTACGGAATTCCGCTTGCGGTCTTAATCCTGTGGCAGAGTTTCGTCGGCATATACCCGGGGCAGCTTATCGCCGCCGCAGTGTGCATTGGCGGGTGGGGTATCGGGTGGATGATCGTCTCTCGAAACCGCGCCTGGATATGGCGTGTCATCATCAGCATCCTCATTGCGGTACCGTTAAGCGTCGTCAAATATGTTCCGGCGCTATTGTCGGGAACCGGGCAGCGTGACTGGAGTCCGCAGCGCATTCACCTGACTTTCCCAAACCTGGCCTCACTCATCTACCCGTACGACAACCCGGCCATGAGCTCGGATATTGCGATGCGCCCCTTCTTTATCGTGATTCCGCTTCTGCTCACTTCTCACCTTCGTGCAGTGGCGTTCGTGGCGTAACCTGCCGCTCTATCTGCTGGGTGGGCTGTCAATTCTGCTGTTAGGGCTGGCGACCTTCGCCCCTAAGCTTCTGTGGAATATTCCGGGTATGAGCCTGAGCCGTTTTTGGATTAACGATTTCAAAAACTTCGTTCCGCTCACCATGATCATTCTGGGCAGCCTGGGGCTTAAACGGCTTTTTGAGGGCAACGTGTCGCGCCGTCGCATCCTGGTGGGATGCTCGATCGTTGCTGCCGCCATCGTGATTTTCGGCCTGTCGCTGTCGTGGAATCTGAGCGGTCCTCGCCTCGTGCTGATGCTCGTGCCGGTGGTACTTTTCGCCCTAACGGCGGTTGCTGTAACGAACTATACACACGGTTTATGGCGGTTTGCACGGCAGAGTTCAGCCCGAACCTTGGGCGTCCTGATGCTTTGCCTGTCGGTAGCCTCCGGGCTGAATTTCGCCTACTCGGTGACAAGCACGTGGGCTTCGGCGCGTGAACGGCTTGAAGTCGGGCACTACGGGGCTGAGATTTCGCAGCTTATGCACCAAACCAGGCGTGCGAGCAGAACTACACGCGTCGCCCTGAACGTCGCGTTTCCGATCAGCCCGTCAAAGACTGGGACCACGATAATATTGCCCTAGGAGGCGCCTTCACCTGCACCGATTCCCTGAGCGGATACGCCAATGTTCAAGGAAGCTCGGCACTGCGCGAACAGCATAAGGCGTTCAAAGGCGAAAAGGGTAATGACTTTATTCGGTTCTATGCCGCTGCCGGTGCCGTGGTGCCGCTTTCGGGTGGATCCTTCGCGGATCTTTCCGATGCATGTCTCAAGGAAGGCCGCTGCGCAGGGTTAGAGTACACCCCACTCTCGTACAGCAGGTTCGGCAAGATGTCGTACCGGGTTGAGGTTGAGCATCAAACCGAAGTCGCCCTGAACGAATCGTATTACACCGGCTGGACGGGCAAACTCTGCGACGCTGAAAACACCCAGAAATGCCACGCGATGGCGCTGTCAGCCGGGCCGGGGGGATACATTAAGACGGTTCTGCCCGCAGGAACATATGAGGTGAATTTGACATATGATGCACCCTATAAGAATCAGCTGCAGGTCATCTTCTGGGTTTGTGTGCTTTTGATGCTTGCCTCGGCGGCGCTGCCGGTGAAGCGGCGCGCGGCAGGCGCAGAGGAGCAAAAAGCAAAATCCTTGGGATTCCTTGCGTACCCGCCTCAAATCTGGAAAATCTGTAAGAATGTAGTGTTGGCCAAAGCGACGGCAAACTGTATCTCTCACCGGTAGTGAACCTGTTTAACCGCGAAATCGTCGCCTACGTCCTGAGCCGCAGGACCAACAGCGACATGGTGAAGAAAATGCTGCACAAAGCCTGCCGGCAAAGGAACGATGCTGCACTCCGACCAAGGCGTACTATATCGTACGCCGGGGTATAGGAACTTACTTTCCGACCATTTCATGGTTCAAAGCATGTAGCACAGGGGGACTGCGGGAGCGCTGCAGTTTGAAATTGAAAAAGCTGGGTTCTGTTGCATACAGAACCCAGCTTATGCAGAGCGCCTGAAGAGGTTTTTATGAGCGTCCAAGATGGGGGCAGTTCAACCCGAATCCAGATTTTCAGACGACCTCTTCTCTACATCAATCAACGTTCAGCAGGCAATTAATATAACCCTTCGCGCTCTTCGCGGGTGGAAATGTAGATGTTTTTCACCTGCGTGTAGGCGGCGAGCATCATTTTGTGGGTTTCGCGGCCGATGCCTGAAGTTTTGTAGCCGCCGAACGGCGCGCCTGCGGGCAGACGGTTGTAGCAGTTCACCCAGACACGACCGGTTTCCAGTGCGTTGGAGACGCGCAGGCAGCGGTTGATGTCTTTGCTCCAAACTGCGCCGCCCAAGCCGTATTCGCTGTCGTTGGCCATTTTGACGACTTCTTCTTCGGTTTTGAATTTAATCACGGTGGCAACCGGGCCGAAGATTTCTTCTTGGGCAACGCGGGCGTTGTTGTTGTCAGCCTCGATCAAGGTCGGCTCGACAAATTCGCCTTTGCCCAATTCGCCTTCGAGTTTTTTGCCGCCGGTGATGATGCGGCAGCCTTCCTGCTCACCGATTTTGACATATTTCAAAATGGTTTCAAGCTGACCGGCGTTGACTTGCGAACCCATTTGGGTATCGTCTTCCCAAGGCAGTCCGACTTTGATTTTCTTGAACTCTTCCGCCAAGGCGTTGACGAATTTGTCGTAAATGCCTTCTTGTACGAAGATGCGCGAACCGGCGCTGCACACTTGGCCTTGGTTGAACAAAATGCCTTTTTGCGCGCCTTCGAGGGCTTTGTCGAACGGCATGTCGTCAAAGAAGATGTTGGCGGATTTGCCGCCCAGCTCCAAGGTGGAGGGAATGAGCATTTCGGCAGCGGCGATGCCGATGCGGCGGCCGATTTCGGTCGAGCCGGTGAAGGCGAGTTTGTTGAAGCCTTTGTGGTGCAGCATGTATTCGCCGGATTTCGAACCGCGTCCGGTAATGATGTTCAGCACGCCTTTAGGCAGCAGGTGGTTAATTTTTTGAGCGAGCGACAACAGGCTCAGCGAAGTGCTGGAAGACGGGTGGATGACGATGGTACAGCCTGCGGCGAGCGCGGGTGCGATTTTCCAAGCCGCCATCAGGAAGGGGAAGTTCCACGGAATAATCTGACCGACTACGCCGATAGGTTCGCGCAGTACGATGGACAGGTCTTCGGAGTCAAGTTGGGTTGCGGTGCCTTCTTCGCCGCGGATGACGCTGGCGAAATAACGGAAATGGTCGGAAGCCAGTGGGATGTCGGCGGCGCGGGTTTCGCGGATGGGTTTGCCGTTGTCCAGCGTTTCCTGCAAGGCGAACAATTCCAAGTTTTCGTCAATCACATCGGCGATTTTGTTGAGTATGGCGGCGCGTTCAGTTGTGGTGGTCTTGCGCCATGTTTTGAACGCTTCCTGTGCGGCGGCGACGGCGGCATCGACATCGGCGTCGGACGCGTCGGTAAATTTTGCCAGTGTTTCGCCGTTGGCGGGATTGTAGGAATCCAAAAGCGTGCCGGGGCTCGTCCATGCGCCGTTAATCAAAAGACCGTACTCTTTATCGAACACATTCAAATCTTTTGCCATGATGCTGTCTCCTTAAGTTGTATTTATTGGGTTTTAGTTGTTTTTCTTGGTTTTTGGTCGTTTATTCAACGTCATTTGAAAACAGGGTAGTATTTTTTCTCTTTCGATTCAAGCACTAAAAATGAGAGTGTTCTCGAAATTCCAAATATGTAATTTTGTGAAACGTAAAACGCAGTCAGCCACATCTTGATGATGTATGGGGCGAGGGCGGTTTGTTAATATATTTTAAGTTTTCAGACGACCTTGCGATCACCGCGATACGCTCGCCAAGTATCTGGAACCTTCTGAAGCGCTTGATGGGGTGCGAGCCTGGAACTAGGAAAAACTATCCTTGCTCGTATCTGGAAAATCTGTAAGAATATAGTGTTAGCCAAGGCGAGGGCAGGTTCTGCCGTTATCGACGAGGTGGCGCATGGAATCCCATGATTTGCGCCATTATTCTCTTGGCGCATCACCCATCATCAAAGAATGGAGATTACCATGTCTGAAATTAAAATTACTGCTGAGCCCCGCACCGATTTCGGTAAGGGCTATGCACGCCGCATCCGCGCTGTTGGTGATATCCCTGCCGTTATCTACGGCAATGGCAAAGAGCCTAAGCACGTGACCCTTCCCGGCCACGAGACCACCCTGGCTGTTCGTAACAAGGACGTCGTTCTGGTGATCGAGGTTGATGGTGAACAGTTCAAGACTCGCGTGCAGGATATTCAGCGTCACCCGATCCGCCCTGAACTGCAGCACATCGACCTGCTGTTCGTCGACTAAGGTTAGGTAGACGAAGGAGCGCACGGCGCATCAACGTTTACGCCGGAATCTGCTTTAGAGGTTTTTCGGCAACGGTACGGCTCGTATCTGCTTCTGGCGGGTGCGAGCCGCTTCCATATTTCCCCGCCAACTTACGGCGTACACCCCATATTTACTGTTTGACTCAGGTGCGATATAGCCGACCAGTAACCGTCTAATCCGCCCATAGTTTTACCCGGTTTACCGAGTAATCTCTACCGAGCATTTTTTATTTCTCACCCTATAACCCGCAGGAAGGTACACGCGAACATGTCTGATGCGTGGCTCATCGTCGGCCTGGGCAACCCCGGACCACAATACGCGAAAACCCGCCATAACATCGGGCAGATGGTGCTCGATAAAATCGCCCACGAAATGGGCAGCACCTTCAAGAAGCATTCCAAAGCATCCGCCGTAGTTGTCGAAGGTCGCCTAGGTATAGGCGGTCCCAAGGTAGTACTCATGAAATCCCTCGGGTATATGAATACCTCAGGCGGGCCCGTATCTGCGGTCGCAAAATTCTATGGCATCGACCCCGATCACATAATCGTGGTGCACGACGAGCTCGATATTCCCTTCGACACCATCAAACTCAAAATCGGTGGGGGAGAAGGCGGTCACAACGGCCTGCGCGATATTACCAAGGCGCTAGGCACCAAAGATTATTACCGTGTGCGCGCTGGTATCGGTCGCCCACCCGGGCGCATGAACACCGCCGACTATGTGCTCAAACCTTTCACGGCAGCCGAAGTCAAAGATCTGCCGTTCCTGATCGACAACTCTGTTGATGCGGTCGCCATGCTTATCACCGACGGGCTGACGGCGGCGCAGCAGCGCTTTCACAGCGCATCCTAAATATGCGCAGGGTACGGACGCTCGACAAACCGCACAATCTGGCGCCTCTACATCTGCCGGGTGCGCCCTAGCAGCAAACATGACGCCCCGTTACGCCCGTAGCTATGGTTAGGCAGATTTCCTAGGCTGTTGCACACACCTAACTAGGTTTTGATCGCGCCAAGGAATAAGCTAGAAAAGCATGACGTTATAGCCCCACAGACACTAAGCCCGGGCGTACGGCCCCGACCTAAAGTGCCACACAGCAGGGGTCTCGACGCCATACGGCGCGCCTGAAACCGGTCAAGAGAAAAGGAACAACCGTGGCAGAATACTCAGTCCCCGCCAACACGCCGCTCAACGACGACACCGTGCGAGCGCTGCGCGCAGACTTCCCTATTCTCCACACCGTCGTCAATGGCAACCCGCTCGTCTACCTCGATTCCGGCGCCACCAGCCAAAAACCACTCCAAGTTCTCGATGCCGAACGCAACTTCTACCTGCACGCCAACTCTGCGGTACACCGCGGCGCGCACACTCTTGCCGTTGAAGCCACCGAACTCTTCGAGCAGGCCCGCACCACCGTTGCCGCCTTCGTAGGAGCCCGCGACGAAAACATCGTCTGGACCTCCAACGCCACCGAAGCGCTCAACCTTGTCGCCTACTCAATAGGCAACGCCTCCCAAGGACTCGGCGGCGAAAAAGCCCAGCGTTTCGCCCTGAAACCCGGCGATGAAATTCTCACCACCGAAATCGAACACCACGCCAACCTTATACCCTGGCAGATCCTCGCCCAACGCACCGGCGCAACCCTCAAGCACATCCCCGCCACCGACGACGGACAGATCGACTACGAAGCCGCCGCCGAACTCGTTACCGAGAAAACCCGCATACTCGCTTTCACCCACGTCTCCAACGTCACCGGTGCCATTGCGGATGTGCCGCGCTTCGTCGCACTCGCTCAAAAAGTTGGTGCCCTCACCGTCCTGGACGCCTGCCAATCCGTACCCCACATGCCGGTAGACTTTCCCCGCACTCGGTGTCGATTTCGCCGCATTCTCGGGGCACAAAATGCTCGCCCCCACCGGCATCGGCGCACTCTACGGCCGCGCCGAACTCCTCGACGCCCTGCCCCCATTCCTCACCGGCGGCTCTATGATTACCCGCGTCGAACTCCAAGACGCCGACTATATGCCCGCCCCCATCAAATTTGAGGCGGGAACCCAGCGCGTCTCCCAAGTTGTCGCCTTTGCCGAGGCAGTACGCTACCTGCAGCACCTCGGCATGGATAACGTACACGCCTGGGAACAAGAACTCGGCGCGAGGCTCGTGGCCGGGCGTGCAGAACATTGAGGGCGTGCGCCTGCTAGGACCCACCGACCCGAACAAACGCGCCGGGCTCGTCTCCCTCGGCATCGACGGGGTACACCCGCACGACGCCGGGCAGCTGCTCGATACGAAAAGGCATCGCCGTGCGCGTAGGTCACCACTGCGCCCAGCCGCTGCACCGCGGCGCCGGGCTGACGGCCTCGACCCGCGCCTCCGCATACCTCTACAACACCACCGAAGACATAGATGCGTTCCTTGCCGCGCTCGCCGAGGTACGCCCCTACTTCGGGCTGTAAAGAAGCCGTTACTCAGATACACAGGATTGGATAATTCATGTCCCTAGAATCGCTCTACCAAGACATTATTCTGGAACACTCAAAGCAGCGCACCGGCGAACACCTGGTGGAGGTACCCGCCGGCCACGCCAGCGCCGACAACCACCAGTACAACCCCACCTGCGGAGATGAAATCAACCTGCGCCTCGTGCTTTCTGATGAGCAGAAAAACGGTGAAAAGGTTGTCGAATCGATCTCGTGGGAAGGCGACGGCTGTTCCATTTCGATGGCGGCGGCATCGGTGCTCTCCGAGATGGCACCGGGCATGACCGTGGGGGAGCTGCAGAACCATGTGGATGCGTTCCGCGAGATGTTGCGCTCGCGCGGTCAGATTACTCTGGATGAGGAAGAATACGGCGATATGGCGGCATTTTCCGGGGTCTCAAAGTTTATGGCCCGCGTCAAATGCGCGATGCTCTCATGGGTGGCAGTCGAAGAGGCAGCCCGCGAGGCAAGCACGAAATAGACGCATCTATGGTTGGCTGCTGCGCTGACCCTAAAACATAGCTTCACCCATCGAGCGGCTCTCCGGTCACCATGACCGAAGGGCCGTTCTTCTATGTGCATGCACATATGGCATATAGGGTTTTGAACTCCGGAGAAGGAGGACTTCAAGAATATGAAATCGTAGTACAAAAATTTTTGAACATTTTTATAACTCTCTACCGAAAGTACAGATTATTTTCAAGAACCCTTGTAAGATGAAAAGGTATTTTCACTATTAAGCCTTCCCGAGAAAGACAACGTAGCTATGCGAGATACTGATCAGCTTCATGTAAACCACAACGATGTTGTTTATAGTCAGGAAGATGCGGCTGCGCTTGCTCGTGCTTTTGATGATGCGGCCCATAAGCTGGGAGACTTCCATGGCAAGATTCGCTCCGAGGGCATGCATGCTGCCCAAGAGTTCCGTGGTCGGTACGCCACATTATTTGTGCTCAATTATGGTCAGTGTATGGATGATGCCCACAGGCTGGCAGATGCATGTCAGCGTGCGGCTGAGGCTGTGAGGAAGATTGCTCGGGCGGCTGAAGCTGAGCAGGATAATCGTCGTCGGGTACGTGAAGCTGAGTTATGGCATGATACTGCAAATTATGTCAACGGTAACAAGGACGTAGGTTTTGATGATGAAGAAAACAATGAAACTTATAAGCAGGATCCTTTTTTACCTGCATACCGCGCTGATCCAGGTCCTGAGATCGAAGTTAATCCAGGGGTTAACCCTAACGCTAATACTAAACCTACTTTGGGGCGTTTGGGAGAGGTACCTCATGAACCTGAGCCGCCTGCGAGTATTGCTGAACCAAAAAGTTCGAACAGCGAGAAATATGCTGAAGGTTTAGCTTCTTCTGGTGGTACTTCTTCTGCAGATCCTGATGCTTTGGAAAAGTACACGAACTTTGTGCTGAACACGCTCAATATTGAGATGAATGCTGCGTTCACCGCAGTTAGCAACGCCTATGATACGTACTTGAAAACATGTCAGTGGGGCGTGCTGATTATCGATACGTTGTTGCTCTCAACTAAGAATTGGATTTGGATAATGATAATGATGCTGCCTGGATTAATGCGGTAGCTCAGGCGTTTCGTAATGCTGGTGCCGGAGTGAAATTTACGGTTTCAGATGCTGCGTTAGCGTCTTCAATTCAGCAAGCCGGTGTAAATCCTGGGCGTAAATGGTTAGAGGTCGCTGACGTTCAGGTTTTTGGCACACAAATTTCGAGTGGTTATGCAAACGATCCCGTGAATGTGGCAACGGGGAATTTCATTGAGGAGGAAAAAGACCTCAGCGATGGTGGCGTGTCTTTGGTGCGGATGTATAACAGTATCGCTGCTGCTGGGGCGGCGTCTACGCATGAGGGGTATGCGGCTCCGGTGGGTGCGTTTGGGCCTGGGTGGTCTTCTACAGTGGATACGCATTTGGGGTTTACGGCTTCTGGTGTGGTGTGGGTTGATGTTGATGGGCGGCAGGTCTTCTTTGCTCGTGCTGGGGCTGGGTTTACTCGGGCTGCTGGGGAGGCGTGGTGGCTGCATCGATATACGGGTGAACCCAGCGGATTCGTCTGCGTCTCAGGCTTTCTGACTCTGAGAATGGTGCTGTTCATGATGAGGCTAACGGTGGCGTGCGTGTGCAGGCTGCGCGTGCTGGGTTTGCTGCTGTGATTTCTTTGGCCGCTGAGCATTCTGACCAAGTGGTCTCTGGCGGTGAGTTTTATGCGGTGTCGAATAATACCGGGCAGTACCATTACTATACGCGGGGCGGTGCCTGGCTGGGCTCGTGGGGGTCGGAACCTGGTTCTGCGGTTGCCGCTATCTATGAGGACGCTTTCAATGGTGGTTCTTCCTCTCGTGTGCGGGCTATGGTGGGTGCTTTCGGTAAGGCTATTCGCCTCTCGTATGATGATGTTTCTGGGCGTGCGGTGGCTGTTACTGGGGCTGGATCTCGGGTGGAGTATGCCTATAGTGAGACGGGGCATCTGGTAGAGGTGACAACCTACGCCCTAGCCTCGCAGACAGCATCCGATCCCGTGGATGAGCCTGAGAGTGCTGTCAAGGGTGGTACTGCTGCGGCTTGTGGCGTTGTGGTTGCCTCGCGCGTGTATACGCATACCGAGGATGGCTTGGTGCAGACGGTCACGGGCACTGGCGGTGTGCGTGAGGTGACTAATGTGTATGGGGATCCGGATAATCCGGGGCGTGTTACCCAGCAGGTCAGTGAGCATGGCCGTGTGATTGACTATACGTATTTGCCGGGTGGGATTACGCAGATTACCACCGGTACCCATGAGAACACTCTAGCGGCTGACTCTGATGGCTCTGATGCTGCGGACACTGCTGAACGGGCGCTGCATCCGAATACGTGGGTGTCTGATAGTAAAGGGCGTTTAGTCTCGGTTACGTCGGCGGAAGGGTCTACGGTTCGGTTTATTTATGACGCGTTTGGGAACCGGATTCAGGTGACCGATCTTGAAGGGGCGCGGACGGTGCGGTCTGCGAATACTCGTGGGCTTGTGGTGAAGGAGCTTGCTTCTACAGGTTCGATGAGTATTACCGAGTATGACAACTTGGACCGACCGGTTCACAAGCGGACATATGGCTCGAAGGATGAGTGGATTCGTAAAGATGCTCCGGTAAAGGTTATTTCATATGAGTATGCTGAGGAGGGTTTTTCGCGTCAGCCGGTTGCGGTGACGACTGATGGTGCCACCAGCCGGTATACCTATACGTCGGCGGGGCAGATATCGTCAGTGACAGATCCGACAGGGTCGTGACGCGGCTTTCCTATGATGCTCGGGGGAATCTGACCGGGGTGCTCAATGCTGTGGGCGACATGCTCACGGTTGAGCATGATGCCCAGGATCGGCCCGTTTCAGTAGTTTCTCCGTCAGGAGGAACTATGCGGGTTGAGTATGACGCTGCCTCGCGTCCTGTTCGGGTGATTGACCCGGCGGGGAACCCAAGTGTGTATACATATACTCCTGCGGGTAAAGTCGCCAGTATCACGGATGCGGTTGGGGGCGTGCGCCAGTTTGAGTACAACGCCGCTGGGGAACTGGTTGCGCAGGTGGCACCTGATGGCGCCCGTACCGTGCGTGAGATCAACGAGCTGGGATACACGGTTACTGAGACTGACCCGTTAGGGCATGTGACGAAGTTTGTTCATGATGGTATGGGCAGGGTTACAGAAAAGATTGACCCAGCCGGGAATGTGTGGGCGAGCCGGTATAACGCTGCTGATACTTTGGTGGAGCATACCGATCCGACGGGTGTGCTCACACGGGTAAGTCGAGATAGTGCTGCCGGTGAGATCACGCATCAGGACGGTGTTGGGAACACCGCGACGGTGGGATTTGACGCGCTGGGCCGGGTGATGAGCAGTATTGACCCGTCTGGGGCAGTCACGTCGTGGGCGCATCAGTTTTTGACTAACATCACGACTACCTCCTCGGGTGAAGGGGATCGGGAGCCCGTGCATCGTCAGGGTGCTTCAGAGCCTGTTCGCGTGCAGGATCCGACAGAGAATCTGGTGAGGGTTCCCGGTGCCCATGCGTTGCGGACGTGTACTGATGCTGCTGGTCAGGTTTCGGGTGAGGTATGTGATGCTGCTGGGCGGGTGCTCAGGCAGGTGAGTGCCTCGGGGGCTGTGACGGAGTATTCGTATGATGCGTGTGGTCGGGTTGCCTCAGTGACGGATGCTGATGGGGTGATGACTGAGTACCGGTATGATGCGGATTCGCGTTTGGTAGCGAAGACTCGTGCTGGCGTGGTAGTGGAGTCTTTTGTGTATGACCTGTGTGGGCGTGTGTTGGAGCGTCGTGCTGGGACTAAGCTGGTGGGCAGGTATGCCTATGATGCTGCCGGGCGTGTGGTGCGGTGTGTGGATGCTGCTTGGGGCACCCGGTCGTTCTCCTATGATGCGTGTGGGCGTATGGTTAAGGCTGTTTCCGGCGTAGGGTGGAACATGCTTTTTTGATTATGACGGCGCGGGGCGTTTGCTAGCGCGGCGTGTGGCTACGTCTGAGGGTTTTGCGACGACTTCGTATGCCTATGATGCGGTGGGGAACGTGGTGTCGGTGACGGACCCATTCGGGGCGGTGACCAAGTATGCGTATGATGGCGCGCACCGGTGCACTGAAGTCATGAATCCGGATGGTTCGCGGGTGTCGTATGCATACGATGGTGCCGGCGAGGTGGCGAGTATGCATGTGGCTAAGCCAGGTGAACGCTTGGGTCGGTTGGCTTGTGAGTGGGTGCGGGATCGAGCCGGTCGGTGCCTGACGGTGAAGGATTATCTGGCGGGGGAGAACCTGGCACGGCTAGGCGCTCAACGGTCTGCAGCTGCTACGGTCGCTACAGCAACAACCACCGTTGGTTCTGCTAACGCGAGTGCAACAACGGCTGCTGGTAGGTCTTCTATCGGTGTCTCGGATGGCGCGGAATCCGAAGCTGATGTGCATGTTCAGACGACCTATGTCTCAGATGCTTTGGGACGTTTGGTGAGGGTGGATTCTGCCCCGAAACTCGGGGATGAGGTTTCTGATACGGCGTTCTTTGCAGCGGGTAATCGAGTATCCGCTGCCGGGGATGCTTCTGCGGCTGAGGTGTTTGCATCTACGGGTGCGTGGAGTCTAGCGTACTCCTATGATGCTGATGGGAATGTGGTTCAGCGTACTACTCCGTATGGTTCTACCGTGTATGGGTATTCTCCGGGCGGGCGTATTAGGTCTACGCAGCAGATCCCTGCCGGTGTCGGGGTAGAGGACTCATCGAGTGTTGGCGATAAGCCTGGGGTGGCTGAGTTTGCTTATGATGCGCTGGGGTATTTGGAACGTGTTCAGGTTGGGGAGTGTGTCTCTTCGTGGGTGCGTGATACGTCCGGGGCCGTTATGGGGTACACCGAGGAAGTTCTCGGGGGAGCCAACGAGCCTGGTGGTTCATCGTCGGGTGTGGTGCAGGGCGTGCGGGTACGCCGGAATCCTGCGGGGAAGATTACTCGGGTGGAAGACACCGTTAAGGGTTCCTGGTGTGAGTACGCCTATGATGCTTCCGGCAGGTTGATCCGTGCGGTGAGCTCGGATGATGTGTCGGTGGTGTGGGTGTATGATCCGGTCGGGTTGCTTATGAGGGAAGAAACCCATCAGGAAGGTGCCCTGGTTCGGGTGCGTGCGTTTTCCTATGAGGGGGAGCGGGTGCAGACGGTACGCCTGTATGAGGCACTAGAGGATGGTGGTGGTTCTTCTGCTGCACCTGTTGCGGGTGTGGTGGAGGATCTAACCGGGTTAGATGCGTCATCTTTGGTGTGTACGGGGTCGATTCAGTATTCCTATGATGTGCGGGGTTTCCGTACCGGGGCGGCTGATCATACTGGTGCTGCTGTGACGTGGGGCTGGGATGCTCTGGGCTCTTTAGAGCGGGTGGAGCGTATCAACCACAGCCCCTGACTCTCTGTTGGGCAGTCATGTGGCTGCTGGTCGTGAGGATTCTCTGATGGGTAACTCGGCGGTGTGGTTTGCGGCATCGTCGGTTCGGAATATGCCGGTAGCTGTTGGGAGTCAGCGGGGTAGGCAGGATCCTGTTGTCTCGCCGCTGGTGTGGGATACGACAGTACCTGATGCTGCTTTGTTGGTGGGCGTTGGCGTTACCGAGGCGGTCTCGGCGGGGTCTGTGCTTGGTGGACGCGATAGTATCCTCACCGGTACAGGTGCGGGAGTATATAGTTTTGGCACGGATCTCTTCGGCGCCGCGTCTCCGGTGACTTGGGGAAGCAACACCACTGCAGCTGCTGGTAATGGGTTGCCGGGTTTGCCTGCTGGTGTGGGTTTGACAGCTCAGGGTGCGTTAGCAACTGTTGGCGGTGAGTTGATGGGTGCGCGTTTGTATGATCCTGTGACGGCTGGGTTTTTGTCGCCGGATCCTGTGGAGCCTGTGGCCGGGTCGGGGTATATGGGTGCGTCGTATTTGTTTGCGTCGGGTGATCCGGTGAACCTGCACGACCCCACAGGACTACAGCCCATCCCCATTGAAGCGATGCGCAAATATACAGACTATATCAAGTCGGATCAGTTCGAACATGATCTAGAGGAAGCTGTTCGGAAGGAGCTTGGTCGTAAATGGGATGACTTTATTTCGGTAGATGAATGGAAAAATCGATTGAAGAGCTTCAGAAGGATCCGGGCAAATGGGCAGGCAACCATTACAAAGATATAATAGCTGGGCTTATGCTCGCGACAGGTATCGCTGCTTTATTCGTCCCTGGTGCTCAGGGAGTGGGCGCGGCAATCGTGACGTCAATGGTGTTTTCTGCTCTGGTGCAGAAATGGGAAACTGGACGGATCGATCCAAGCCAGTTAACTTTTGACGGCTTTATTGGTGGGATAACTGGTTTCGGTACGATTTTGTACTTGCAGCGTTTAGAAAAACTGCAGAGTGCTGGTGGTGTCGCGCTGCGTCTTGAAGCTACACAGATGAGTGTAAATGCTCCTCGTTTGGCTAGTAAGAGTCCCGAAGAAGTTTAGCTTTCAGGATTTTTTTGCTGGTGGTTTCTTCAAATCTCAAGAAAACGGCTCCTTTGACAGGGTTGTATCGTGATGGCGCTGAGGGTGCTAGGACTGTCAATGAGTTGCGTCATTTGCGCTATCCGAAGGTGGAGATCGAGGTTAAGCCTGTTGCTGGTGCTGGTGGTGCTAGTTCAGCGACGGAGGTTCCGCCGGTTGCGGTGTCGCGTGTTGATGTTCCGCAGGTTGCTCCGGTGGAGGGTCCTGGTGCTTCTCGTGGTGCTTCGCAGGTGCCGTTGCGTCCGGTGGAGGCTCCGCAGGTGGGTGAGGTTCCGCCTGCTTCGGGTGCTGGGTCTGGTGCTGCTGGTATGCAGGCTGTTAAGCCTGGTGGTGTGGCTGATGATGCTGTGGCGGCTCGTGGTTCTGCTGGTGGTGTGCGTGAGCCTGAGGTGCAGCTGAAACCTGTTGAGGAACCGAAAGTTGAGAACCTCACGCCAGAGGGACGGGAAGCAGTGCGAGTGCTCCGTGATGATCGTAGCCTTCAGCCTATACATTCTGAGGTTGATAAACCTGCTCAGCAAATTATGTATCCTAATGATCTGAAATCTTGGTTAGATACTGAGTTACCTCAGGCTTCTCGTATTGGCAGCGTGTCAGAGATCAATGGAACTCCGGTGAGGTATCACAATAAATTTGGAAAGTTCCGCAATGCTAAACGGGACTATTATCAAGGGCTTAAAAATGGTGGTGTAGAAGGACCTAGGCCTGAATTCTCACCTTGGAAGGCTGAGAAGACTGAGGCTGACTACAACACTGCTTTTGAAGGCCTCAGCGAGGTTGAGAAGACGAAGCATTCAATTATCAGCCTTGACAAATTCAAAGGGGTAATTCCCCAGGAGATCAAAGAGTCTGTGAAGAGCATTTGGGAAACCGGACGTTTGCCTAAAGATAAACTCTGGAAGAAGGCTCAAGGCCCTAAAGAATATAAAAATGTACCTGAGAATAAGAGTGGAGGTCATATTCTTCCGGAAAAGGATGTGAATGGTAATCCGATTACCTATACCGAGTATGATGTAAAACCGCCAGAGCTTACCAATAAAGAAAATGGTAAGCTGGGGCTTGATCGTGGTAAGCATCGTTTGGTAGTGGGGAGTAATGGGAGTATCTACTATTCGCCAGATCATTATCTAACTTTTATTCGTCTTATTGACTAAGCCTGAAAGGAAAAAGCTTATGCCGTATGAACATAGTCTTTCAAAGCCCTTCATTGCCCCGATCTTCATTGAGGAAGATGGGTATTGGCAGAATTGTATGAAGCCCTATCTTGAGCGTGAAGGGTGGTATATCGCAGAGGTTGACTGTGCTGGGGTGGTAGATGCCCGGGACTTTGGGCGTCGTTTTTTAACAGCCCTGGATTTCGACTGGGACTCTTTCTTGCATGAGTTCGATACAGAGTGGGCTTATGAATACGCTACTGAGGTTGATTGGCTTGATCTGCGTCAGGGACTGTTTGTGTACTATAAAAACTTTGAGGACGTACTGTCGATGGCAGATCGTTTAGGGAACGATAGTTACGCTATCTATGCCGTAAATATCATTGACTCAATGCGTCTGAACTATCCGATGCGTCCTAGCCCATATCCTCGGTCTGGGGATGATTATGAGGTGACTCTAGGCTACGGGTTCGGGGTGAGCCGGGCTTCTTTGCCGCGTGTGGAGCAGTTCTTTACAGGAAATAATGAGATTCTGATTGCTGGTCCGGAGGTGGTGGAGTATCCGTGGACTTGGCATGAGGAGCGGAAGAAAAAATATTTCCCTCAGGGGTTCCCGGCTCCTCGGTGTGATGAGCGGGGGGGATTGGATTTTTGATCCTGAAAGGTACCCGGAGAGTCCCGCGTTTACGGGTGATGCAGGATATCCTGTGGATGAATAGTCGTCTTGAGGTTCAAGCTGGGTTTTTGCGTCCTATATACCTAATCCTTTTGAGGATTTCGGAACTACCATAAGAAGTTGGCGCAGGGTAGTGGCATTACGTTTTATCTTTACCCTTGTGCCACAATTATCATGAACATAACCTATCAATAATCACCGAGAAAGATATATCAGGAGAGGCACTACCATGACAGATGTCGGCTATAGTTGGTTTATTGGAAAACTAACCGAAGATCCCCGCACGACCGAGACTATTACGATTACCTATCCTAACTATTTGCTGTTGTTGGCAGAAATGCGTGATGATATTGCATCTCTAGAAAATATTGCTACGGCTCTTGAAGCCATAAGCCGCATCACGGCGTCTATTCAGCATGGTCAGGAAATTACTCCGGATTACCGGGCAGACCTGCTTGATCCTACGTGGGAATCAGACTTTATTCGTATTTTGACGCGATACAATAATTTTGCGCAGCTTTGGAATAGTCATAAGTTCGAGGTACCTGGCTATGTGCCTGTGCACGGTCTGGATCATGATGCGCAAGGTCCTGAGACGGATGTTCTGATGCAAAAGCTCAGTAAGTTGATTGCGTTTATTTTTGAGCTGACGCAAGGGTTGAAAGAACACGGATATCATCTTCCTGAGTTCCCAAACACTCAGGAGGCTTTAGCGGAGCAAGAGATCGTTGCAAGTTTGCCTGGCACCAAAGACCATACTGAAGAGATTTCTGACGGTACCGAGCAGATCCAGCAACGGACAGAAGAAGCTCTTAAAAAGGTGCTTGATCTTGAGGCTCAAATTCTTCAAAACCTAACCTGTACCCGCTCAATTCAACTGGTACTGGGTTCAAGAATCAGACTATAGATCAGGCGTGGATGCAGGCTCATGGGTCCGATATGGTCAAGGCCGTCAAAGATGCTTCTGACTGGTCGCTTGAGAATTTTATGCTGACCTTGATTGCGGGTAAAGAACCTAGCCTGCAGCAGTACCGGTTTAGTTCTTATGCTGAGTCGCGGTTGTTATCGGCTGCGTTGTGTTCGGTCATGGATTCGGTAGATAAGGCTGGTATGACCGAGGTTGTGCGCTCGGGTATGACTCATATGGTTGAGTAGCCATCAGAATAGGTCGTCAGGTGTACCGTCTACTGAAGAGAATTTAGACTTGGTCGATATAAGGCTGAAATAGACGGGTCTAGCTTGAGATGACAGCGACGGCTGAAGAATCAGTATGAAATTTTTATCCGAATCCTCTAAGGATAAGGTGATGACATACAAATGTGAATATAAAGATGAGTTTGTTGTTCCGGTGTTCGCTCAGGAGAGTGGGTATTGGGAGCAGGTGATGAAGCCTCGTTTACAGCAGCAGGGGTGGTATATCGCTGAGGTAGACTGCGCGAATGTAGAGGATATTGAGGATTGCGGCACAAGGCTTCTACGTGAACTCAACTTTAAGGTTCCTGAGCATGGATATATTAATGCTATGGGGGTCAAAGATAATATCACTGATATCTACGGCATTAATATGCGCAAAGGTCTCTTTGTGTTTTATAAGAATTTTGAAGATATCTTCTCTACCCATCCTGACCTATATAATGGCTATGGAGCCGAGTTTATGCTCCAACTGATTGAAGATATTGTTTATTATTATTCCAAATTCCGGGGAAATATTTATGAACAGTACCCTGTGGTGGTGGGGTATGGTGTTGGTCTTCCATCGTCGTATATTCTGCGGTTTGAGGAGCTGATGGGTGCGGAAAACTGTGATGATTGCCGGTGAGGGTGTGCGATACCCCTGGTCTGATTTTGAGGAAGAACAACGGAGGAACTTCCCGAACGGTGCCCCGGACCCTCTGTACGATAAAGAAGGGATCGTCTATGGGTTTACGATTGATGATAAGGATTCTACCGGAGTCTATGTGGAAGACCCTCGGTATTATCCTGAATCACCGTTTGTATGACCCTGCTCTTGCCTCGAAAGTACACCTGGTACATAGCGAGTTTGACGATCCCGAATAATCGATCATGTTCTTTCTTGAGTTTAGTTGTCCGTAGCTTATAGCGAAGTTACGGACAACTAATTTTCTATATCTTTATGCCTGTCAACAAATAAGAAAGTTACGGAGGCTGTTCTGCCGCAACTGCTGTTGAGGGGAATCCTATTACGTATACGGAGATGGATTTCATGGCTCCTCAACCGAAGATTGGTGAAAACGGTAAAGTTGAGTTGAAGCCTAACGGGGAGCCTGAGACGACTCGTGGTGATGACCGGTTGGTAGTGGGGAGTAATGGCAGTATCTATTACAGCCCGGATCATTATCACACGTTTATCTTGATAGTAGAGTAAGGGAGAAAAATAACTATGGCTTACACACCAGAAAGGCCGAAATCTTTTGTAGCTCCTTTGTTTATCCGTGAGGGTGGGTACTGGAAAAACCATATGCTGCCTTATCTGGAGGCGGAGGGGTGGAAGGTTATTGTTGTTGACTGTGCCGGGGTAAAAACCACACTAGATTTTGCCTATCGTCTGGTTGAGAGTATTGAGAGTGTTTATGCTATTCCGGATGATTTTAACCTGCGTTGGGCTTCGGAAGATGCCTGCCTGATTAACTGGTTTGATATGCGCCAGGGGCTGTTTGTGTTGTACAAGAATTTTGATGATCTCTTCGTGATGGATGATAAGGCTGTTACAGCGTGCGTAAATATTCTGGAAACTATGGACGGTCGTTATACTGTTCGTCCAGTTTTCGGTAGTGGACTTTATCGGGTCCTCTTTGGATATGGATTTGAATTTTCACGCGAGAGCCTACCTGTGATCAAAAAATTCTTTGAAGATAAAACTGTAACCGCCAAAGATGGGGCGGAATATCCTTGGAGCGGTGTGGAGAGGTATAAGAAAGTGTTTTTTCCTCAGGGTTTTCCTGACCCGTTGTATGAGGATGGGGAGTGGATTGATGATCCTGATGAGTACCCCGAGAGCACTTCCTACACCGGCGGCAGTAATGGGTAAAGCACATCCGAACAAACCTCAATATTCGATATTTTGAAATTGACGTTCATGACGCCGGGTATATTATGCGAGACGAACCTAGGCTGCCGGTAAAACGGGACAGTGAACGTTTAGTAGTAGGTAGTAATGGCGATATCTACTACACCCCCAACCATTATAAAGATTTTGTATTATTAAGGAGGAGTTAGCGTGGAACAAGTTGATGAGGTCTGGGGATTTATTCCAGTTATATATATTAAAGAGTCCCATATTTTGCGGGAGCGTGTTAGCTCTCTTGTGAAAGCAGGCTGGAAAATCGTAAATTTTATAAGTTCCAATATCTCTGACTCGCCTAGTCTAGAGGCGGAAGTTATTCGTGCTATTGATTGTCCTTGGCCTTTGCCAGATGAAGGTGCGTGGTGGACACTTGATTTTGTTGAAGAAATTGATCAATGGAAGGACCTGTCGCAAGGGCTTTTTGTTTATGTTTCTGACTTTGATGGTTTAATCCGCAGTAGCCCGGTAGAAGCGGATACCTTATACCAGCATATTGCACGTATGCAGGATCGTTATCGCTGGGAGCGTCTTCGCGATGGAGATGAAGGTCTTAAGTTTATTTATGGTTTTGAATGTTCTGAGAAGAATCTTCCGCTGGTGCGGGAGTTTTTCCGGGGGCATGTGGTGGTTGTGGATAGGTTTGATCCTGAGCATCCTGAGCTTGAGAGTGCGGAGACACTGGGGCCTTTCGCAGATGAGTATCCGCATTTGCCAGAGTAAAGGATTAGAATCAATAACCTATATATAAGAAAAGGCAGGGTTGTCTATGATTGATTGGTGTCGCCTGTGGGCAGCCCTGCTGGCTTGTATTCCTATGGTAATTTTATTACATATACTGAATATGATGCAAAACCACCAGAGTATATCATCAAAGAAAATGATAAACCAGGACTTAATCGGGGAACACATCGTATCGTAGTAGGAAGCAATGGAAGTATTTACTATTCGCCAGATCACTATTTAACTTTTGTCCGCCTTGTTGATTAATTTTGAAAGGAAACGAATATGCCTTATGAGGCTTTATATTCTAAACCGTTTAGTATCCCTGTTTTTATACGAGATAATAATTATTGGGAAAACTATATGCTTCCTTCTCTGCGTCAGGAGGGGTGGCATGTTGTTATAGTTGATTGCGCAGGGGTTGTGGATGCCTATGATTTTGCTATTCGTTTTATGAATGCTATCAGTTTTGATTGGAGTTCATTCCCGCATAAATTTGATTTGAAATGGGCTGAAGAATATGCAGAGGATATCGATTGGCTTGATATGCGTCAAGGATTGTTTGTCTACTATAAAAACTTTGAAGATGTTCTATCTATGGCTGACGGTTTAAACATGGAGGGTTATGCTAGGTATAGTGTGGATATCCTTTACATTATGAATGCTTATTACCCACGGCGCCCTATGTGGCGTGATGACGAATACGAGGTTCTTTTTGGGTATGGGCTTGAGGTGTCGAAAGATTCCCTTCCTCGCATTGAGGAGTATTTTGAAGGTCACGAAATAATCTTTGCTGGCCCTGATACTGAATACCCTTGGTCTCAACAGGAAGAGCGGAAGAAGAAATACTTCCCTAATGGTTTTCCCGATCCTCGGTATGATGAGAATGGTATCTGGGTGACTGACCCTGATGAGTACCCTGAGAGCACATCCTATACCGGCGGCAGTGGTGAGGAGGGTTCTTCTGAATAATACAAGTTAGTTTTCTCGTCGAGTTGCACTCCAAAAGAGGTAGAAAATGGCTTATAGACAAGCAGGGTCTTCTAAAAAATTCATCGCGCCCTTGTTTCTTGCAGAAGATCGATACTGGGAAGATTATATGCGCCCTTACCTCGAGAAAGAAGGATGGTGCGTTGTGGAGGTCGATTGCGCAGGAGTGCAAGGTACTAGGGATTTTGGGTATCGACTTATGGAAGCGATCCGACTTGATTGGGAGAATGAAATTAGTGGTGAATTTGACTCATACTGGGCTGAAGAACTTGCTACTGAAATCGACTGGCTAGATATGCGCCAAGGACTGTTTGTTTATCTTAAACATTTTGAAGATGTTCTAAAGATGGCCGATTATCTGGGGGCTGATAGTTATGCGAACTATGTAGTACGTCTCATTGATTCGATGCAGCTTCATTACCCTATGCGGCCTGCCGGTCATGAAGGGTATGAGGTTCTTTTTGGGTACGGGTTTGAGGTGTCGAAAGATTTTCTCCCTCGCGTTGAGGAGTATTTTGAAGGTCACGAAATAATCTTTGCTGGCCCTGATACTGAATACCCTTGGTCTCAACAGGAAGAGCGGAAGAAGAAATACTTCCCTAATGGTTTTCCCGATCCTCGGTATGATGAGAATGGTATCTGGATAACTGACCCCGATGAGTATCCTGAAAGTACCACCTACACCGATAACAAACGATGTACAAGATAAGAACATCTGAAAGTTAACATAAACAAAGAATACGGACCGTAGTCCAGATCATTATCTAACTTTTATTCGTCTTATTGACTAAGCCTGAAAGGAAAAAGCTTATGCCGTATGAACATAGTCTTTCAAAGCCCTTCATCGCCCCGATCTTCATTGAGGAAGATGGGTATTGGCAGAATTGTATGAAGCCCTATCTTGAGCGTGAAGGGTGGTATATCGCAGAGGTTGATTGCGCTGGAGCCACTGGATCATTGGACTTTGGGCGTCGTTTTTTAACAGCCCTGGATTTTGATTGGGATTTTTTTCCGTATGAGTTTGATGTCCATTGGGCTTTTGAATATGCTACTGAGGTTGATTGGCTTGATCTGCGTCAGGGGTTGTTTGTGTATTATAAAAATTTTGAGGATGTTCTGTCGATGGCGGACCGTTTAGGGAACGATAGTTACGCTATCTATGCCGTAAATATCATTGACTCAATGCGTCTGAACTATCCGATGCGTCCTAGCCCACGTCCTCGGTCTGGGGATGATTATGAGGTGACTTTAGGGTACGGGTTCGGGGTGAGCCGGGCTTCTTTGCCGCGTGTGGAGCAGTTCTTTACAGGAAATAATGAGATTCTGATTGCTGGTCCGGAGGTGGTGGAGTATCCGTGGACTTGGCATGAGGAGCGGAAGAAAAAATATTTTCCTCAGGGGTTCCCGGCTCCTCGGTGTGATGAGCGGGGGGGAGTGGATTTTTGATCCTGAAAGGTACCCGGAGAGTCCTGCGTTTACGGGTGATGCAGGATATCCTGTGGATGAATAGTCGTCTTGAGGTTCAAGCTGGGTTTTTGCGTCCTATATACCTAATCCTTTTGAGGATTTCGGAACTACCATAAGAAGTTGGCGCAGGGTAAAGAACCTAGCCTGCAGCAGTACCGGTTTAGTTCTTATGCTGAGTCGCGGTTGTTATCGGCTGCGTTGTGTTCGGTCATGGATTCGGTAGATAAGGCTGGTATGACCGAGATCGTGCGCTCGGGGATGACTCATATGGTTGAGTAGCCATCAGAATAGGTCGTCAGGTATACCGTCTACTGAAGAGAACATAGACCTAGTCTATATAAGTCTGAAATAGACGGGTCTAGCTTGAGATGACAGCGACGGCTGAAGAATCAGTACGAAATCTTTATCCGAATCATCTAAGGATAAGGTGATGACATACAAATGTGAATATAAAGATGCGTTCATTGTTCCGGTGTTCACTCAGGAGAGCGGGTACTGGGAGAAAATCATGAAGCCTCGTTTGCAGCAGCAGGGGTGGTTTATTGTTGAGGTGGATTGTGCTGGTGTGGATACCTCGCACGAACTTGGGCGCAGGCTTTTACGAGCGCTTGGGTTTAATATTGCTCCGGATCAGCGGGTGAATGGGTTTTGGGTTAAAGATGCTGTTGAGGAAGCTGATTGGAATGATATGCGTCAGGGTCTTTTTGTATTCTATGAGAACTTTGAAGATCTCTTTAGCGTACGGGAAGAGTGTTCGCCTTTTTATGCCCCGGAGTATGCGCTTCAATTAGCTGAACGTATGAGCTACTACTATTCTGATCTTCGTGGGTATATTTACGAGCAGTATCCTGTGGTGGTGGGGTATGGTGTCGGTCTTCCCACCTCATATATTCCACAGCTTGAGGAGCTGATGGGTGCTGAGAACGTGATGATTGCAGGTAAAGGTGTGCGGTATCCATGGTCCGATTTTGAGGAAGAACAGCGCAGGAACTTCCCGAACGGAGCCCCGGACCCTCTCTACGATAAGACAGGTCAGCTCTTTGGTGGGGTTATAAACCATGATCCGCAGGCTACGGGTATCTATGTTGCTGATCCTCGGTATTATCCTGAATCACCGTTTTATGACCCTGCTCTTGCCTCAAAGGTGCACCTGGTGCATAGTGAAGATGTTGATGATACAGAATAGTATATAAGCACGTTCGTATATATTGAGGGTTATTCATGATTGGGGTACTGCCACTTCATGGGTGACCCTTAAATTTTTTTTTATTTCCGCATCATGATGAGACGTTTATTTTGATTAAGGAGTAGAAAATGGGCTTTTACACAGATAAGTCGGATAAGACTTTTTTCCCGGTTGTTTATGTGCGGGAGGATGGTGTTTTAGAGCGGCAGTTGGAATTGTTGCGGCAGGCTGGGTGGAAGATTATCGAGATTCCCTGCAAAAAAATTCAGAATTCCTCAGGGTCGGAAGAAGCATCCGTCATAGTTTTTGAGGCTATTGAGTTTCCGTATGAGATTCCTCGGCTTCCGGATGATTGGATTCATGAGTATCTTGAGGATTTGCATTGGCTGGATTTGAGTCAGGGGTTCTTCTTTGTTCTGAAGAATTATGATGCACTATTCCAGAGTCCTCATGATCCTCAGTATTATATGGCGAAGTGGGCTGCAGAGCTGTTGCAGTCTGTGGACGGTGATTTGAGGTTTTATCGTACCTGGAATGAAGATGGGGAGTATGATCCAACACCTGTGCTTTATGCTATGGACGTTTCTCGGGATACGCTTGATACTGTATTAGAGTTTTTGAGGGTCGGGCGGTTGTGGTGCCTGATTTTGATGAAGAGGATCCTGGGGCGGAGCATCCTTTGTATGTGAAGACTAAAGAAGACGCTATCAGTAATTTGAAAGGTATAACGGTCGACCCAACAGATACTGAGGGTTAGTTGTATCTTCTGAAGAGATGATGTGACGAATCGTCCAGATCTTCAATTTACTAAAGATGGTAAACGGTACTATGTTGAATGGGATCGTACTACTTCGGGACGTGAAATTGAGCATGCAGAACGCATTGCAGCCAATGATCCTAACCATGGCGGTATTGAGCTACGTATTGTTGATCCGTATAAAAAATAACTATGTTTGAAAGGGTAACCCCTATGGTTGAGGATGTTAACCGTTATCGTCTAGCTGGTGGTCGGTATGAGCCTACTACGTATAATTTGGTATTTTTTAGGGGCGATTACCGTCGAGTTTCTACGTATTACCAAGACTGGGCAAAGAATATAATATTTCCACAGTTTCTGACTAATACTGAAGAAAATCTTGCTGGGGAAGCAATATTTGATGCCTTAAATCCTTTAACACGTGCAGAGTCAAAGATTATATTTGCTCAATGTCGTAATGGTTGGACCGTTATGTTAACTAATAGTCCTAAGCCGGTAGATTATACAACGATAATGTGGAATATGAAAAAGAAATATTTATTGGATAGTGTTTTTATACGTTATGTACCTAATATATACCCGCCAAAAAATTATAAAGAACTCGAAAAATATCGAGAGTCTTATGGAAGTATTCGGCTTACATATTATAATGGCTCTGGACAGAAAATCTGTGGTAATAACCGTGGTCGTTCACTGCACCTGGGGCGTGAAGGTGTAAGGAAATGGTTTTTTCAAAGTAGTGGTAATCCTTTTGAATTTGAGGATACAAATGTTTACAGTAAACATAAAGTAACTGACCGATTCTCTCCAGAAATATTGCTCCATTATGCACGGCAGCTGGGGATTGACCCATATAATCTGAGTTTCTACACTGGTCCTGCACTTGTATGCAATGTAGATGCACCTTGGATGCATGAAGATCCTGAGTCTTTGCGCCCTTTGAGCTTTGCCCAGGCTCGCAAAGAATATAAGCTTGATCATCTTTACGATAGCTATGGTGATGATGAAGACTCATCGAAAACATATCTTGATGATGTACAGAAGAATGAATCTAAAAAATCTGATGAATTCGAGCCTTTAGATGAATATCAGGCTGATTCTCTACGTCTGAGCGAGCTACAGGCATTGTTGCCATTACCGGTTGAACAGGTTAGCGTGGGAGATTTGAATTTCTCTTTCACGGGTAATAAAGATAATTCTTCCTTTAAGCTCTATGTGGATTGTGACTGGCGTATCGCTCCAGCACTAGAGAAAAATCGCCTAGAGGAGTTTCCGAAGAATCAGCAAGAGCCTATTAAAGCTCTCCAAGGCGGCATGATAGTTGCCGTTGAAGCGGATACACCAGATGCCTATGATCCGCTTATTACCGTTCGCGATATTCATGGTGAGGACTGGGTAATTCACATCCTGAGCGAAGATGAAAATGCTCCGTGGGGTGTCATACAAAATCGGGAACAGATTATCGAAGGCCCCAGTTGGCAGGCTCACGAAGCATGGAAAGAGGCACGCTGTCAGGAGACCGAAAGGTAAAAGCCTTACACATTGGTGACGAAAACTCGTACACCTGCAAACTCTATCCGATACTATCGCTAATGTAGATCATTACATCCCCCGCCCCATGACGAAGGAATAAATACATGGTACTCATAAGCCCCGTTACCAGCCAGAATGATGATTTACAACGCACCATCGAGCAATTACATTATCAGGGCGCTGAGGATATTCTTGTTAATGCCCCTCAGCAGAGCGCTTACGGCTACCAAGTAGGGTATAACCATCCCGAGTTGCAGTACACGCTTGATGGTAAACGGTACTATATTCTCTGGCTGACTGAAGAGAGCAAGCTCGCGCAGTATAAGGCACAGCGTATAGCTGCTAATGACCCAGAACATGGAGGAATAGAAATACGTACTGTGCGGGAATACGATGATCCTGCAACGAAGACCTTTACCCGTTCCGCATCCTAAATTCTTACGTAGCGATAACCGACAGAATAGAGTGTTATGAATCCCCACTACACGTTAGCTAACGGTGCATATGAGCCCACTACCTACGAACTTGGCTATATTTATGCGGACCTGCAGGATATCGCCCAGGCATATATCGACTGGCAGCAAAAGCTAGGCTATCGCATGCAGTATGAGGTTATTGAATCGGGCGGGTTAGCTGCGGCGATGTCGTACCTTGAGCCGCTGCGTCGTATCAGTGATGCTGTTGTGTTTACTGAGTGCGAAAATTATTGGGTCTCGGTTTTGACAAATCGTGTGCCGAGTAACGATGTAGATTTTATTGTGCACACAACCTCTCGACTACTGAATACTACCGGTGTGCTGATCTCAAATGTTCCGAATCGGTACCCTATAGCTTCTCATGCTGATTCTCGGGTGAATGTGCGGGGTCGTCGCCGGTTTGAGGTTCTTTTTCAGCCTGATAATCCCGGCGATATTCACACGGAACGGGCTCGACGATGTGTTGAGGTTAAACGTGAGATGGGTTCTCGGTGGCGTTTCGTTCATGAGGGGCTCCCAATTAACTTTGAGCAGGAAGAAGCATATAAGGTTGCGCGTATTCCTGACCGCCTCAGTGCGGATATGCTGATTGATTATGCGCACGCTATGCGAATTGACCCGTATGATGAGAACTTCTACACGGGTCGTAGCGTGACGGTGTATCGGTACAAACCAGAGTTTGAGGTAGAAGAGAATAAGAAATTTATTGTGCCTCATAGTTTTGCCGAGGCACGCCACTATTTTGGGTATGTTCCTTCTGATGGCACAGCCCCGTTGGAACCATCGGATGAGACACCTGCCGGGTGGGATACCCGTTCAGTACTTGAACGTATGCGTTCACACCTCCCGCTAACCGTTGATTTAGTGGAGATCATGGGTGAGGACGCCTGCGCAGTTTTATCTGGGAAGGATTGGGCACTTCAAGTTAACTGTAGCGGTGTTCTTACCGCAGCGGATGCCTCTGTTCCCAAGGGGTTCCAGCCTCAGGATAATCATTTTCCGGATAGTCTGGGGCAAATTCAGGGAACGGTAATCACTGAGGTTTCCGGTTCAGAAGATGGGTATAACCCCGTGATAACACTGCGTGCTTCTGATGGTTCCCCGTGGACTTTAACCCTGCAAGTGGGAGCGGTGAACGATCCGTGGGAGCTATTTGCTCATGGCGAGCGTATTGCTGGCTTTTCGTGGCAGGATCACCAGGCTTGGCAAGCAGGAGATCTCACCGAAGGGTAGCTCATATAGAAGGTGACTTTTCGACATAGCCATCGGGAAGTCACCTTTTTGCCGTCCCTATCATGTTCCTGCGGTTATCCAGACGGAAGCTGAACGGCGTTCCGGCTGGTAAACTGATGATGCTATACGTGTGGTATAAAACCGCTCAGTCACCGTGTGAATGTGCCCCAGGCGTCTGCCGTAAGCACGTACCCTAAGAGAGGGTTTCTTATGATTATTGGATACGCCGCTGGCGCCTACGACCTGTTCCATTACGGGCACCTCGAAATCCTGCGTAAGGCGAAGGAAAACTGCGACTACCTTATCGCCGGTGTCGTGCACGACGACGTTCTTGAACAAACCAAGGGGCGCCGCCCCGTTATCCCCATTGATGAGCGTGCCGCAATCGTCAGTCATATCGACTATGTGGACGAAGTCTATATCGAAACCACCCCCGATAAGATCGAAACATGGCACCAGAAGCCCTTTAACGTCTTTTTCAAAGGCGACGACTGGAAGGGAACCCCGCAGGGCCTCGCCCTCGAAAAACGTTTCGCAGAGGTCGGCGTGAGCGTGCACTACTTCCCCTATACGGAGCACACCTCAAGCACCAAGCTCCGCAAAGTTGTTGACCTGCTAGAAGCTGAGCACGACCTGCGTGTTGAGATGCGTCGCTTCGCCGAACTTCTTGGTGACCGTGCCTATCATGAGGCGGTAGTCGCCGCTAAAGCAGAGGCCCCCGTGGGAGCGGCAGAAGCCGAAGCATCCTAAAGCCCCATCGGTCGTTAGCATTCAGCACTCAACATAAAAAGGCTCTTTATTCGAATAAAGCGGGTTTTCCGCCGCTTCATTCACATAAAGAGCCTTTTTAGCAGGTAGACTAGCAGGTCAGTAATTAACCCTGCTGAGCGGTCCACTTCTCAGCCGAGGTACCAAGAACCTTGAGCACGCGACCAACCTGAGGTTCGGCAGCGGCAGCAATCTTCTTGCCCACCAGCGGAATCGAGCAGGAGACCTCACCATTGACGTCCACACGTGCCTGGCTGTCGCTCACAGGAGTGAGGGTCTGGGTAGCCTGTGCGCTTACAGGCATACCGCTAACCTTAACCTCGGTGTTCACGGTGCGGGTGCCGTCGGCAGCGGGTGCGCTCACCTTATCGGTCTGGGTCATACCCACACCGTTAGAGACGAACTTCTTCGCAATATCCGGCACGCGGTCTGCGGGGATGGTGCGCTCTGTGGTGATGGTGTACTCACCGGCGGGGTCACCGTCAAGGTTGAAGCTGACGAAATTAACACCAACCTCGTTGCATACAAAGCGTGCGAAATCTTCGCTGGCGTATGCTGCAGCGATCTGCTCAACTGATACGTTGACGTCGTTGGACTCTTGAAATGCCATATTTTCTCTTTTCCTTCCATGGCGCGTGCGAAGCCCCGGGCATCCTATCCGGAAGATAAGCGCTCCGAGGCTTTCGTACCTAACAGGTAACAGCCTTCGTGGCTGCACAACTTGAGTGGAACACCCGCGCATATGTGCGGTCTTCTGCCTCATATAGCGGCGGATGCTCCGGTGTAGCCTTACGTCTGAAAACTCGGCGGATACATGTGCACTATATCGCCGATAGCTACTTAGATTCTACTCGCTGGGTGTAATAGCGTTAATTCGAGCCATTTCTTGTTTACCCGCAGCGTGGGCACGTGCTGCCTGCTTGAAACGGGCTATATATCCCTCAGCACGGCGAGTCCTCCCCGAAAGCAGATTATCGAGCCCCTGCGCCAACTGTTCCGCTGCGATACTTGGGTTCGCCACATAGGGCTTTGCCGCATGAAAAAGTGAGGGATTTTCAAAGGCTAGAGTAAGCTTGTCGAACAGGTCTGCGCGGCTCTCAACGATAACGGCGCCGCCCTGCTTCTCCATCATGGTAACGAAAGGGACCTGGTGGTTATCGACAACTTCATCAAACTCAACGCGGCGCGGTACAACGAGGGGAATAGCACCGGTAGCACGCGCATCCTGAATAGACCCCGGGCCGCCCTGAACCAGCACAACCTGCGCCTTGGCGTATAGGCGTTTGAGATGCCTGCGGGCAGAAGTTTAACGTTATCTGCTCCTTCAACGGGAGAGGTATGGCCGTGCTGAATAAGGCATCGCACCTGAGGGTTCTCCACCAAATAAGCCTTGACCCACCGTAGCAGCCGATCAAAGGTGTGATAGTCGGTTCCGAGAGAAACCACAAGATCATAAGTATCCGCCGGAAGACGTGAGGGAGCCTGGGCGAGAGTGAAGCTCGCCGGATCGAGAATAATACTATGCCCCGCAGTATGGGGCACATTCTGAATAGACATATATGTCTGATCCTAACTCTAATCGGTGAGTGCGGAATCGGTCAGCCTAAAGAGTGGAAGTAGGCCAGCTAACCCCGAGTGGTTGGTAAATCGGAAGAGTTTCTGCGATTGACTCCGGTGGTTAGTCGAAGGTAATGCTCGCCCGCAGATGTTGTTATCAGTTTGTTATGTATTAAGTATATACGCGCAGACGCAGGATTAAAGTAAAACTTCACGGTCATGAAAGCGGTAAAAATTATTAATCCCACGCCCGCGCATATAATGCGGTGCTGCGCCCTAGAAAATCGGGTGCAGAATCGTCGAATCCGGAAAATTCTTCTGCTGTTCCTCATTCTGAACGTTAAAGCTATCGGCCAGAATATAGAGCATTTTCCCCGTCATCGTCGGCAGTGTTGGGCGGTCATAGCACTCAATGTACATGGTCTTGACCCGAAACAGCTTTGCCGCCACGAAGAACGGAACCGCAACCCCGGCCCCCGCAGACACCACGGCCTGCGGTTTCTCCTGAGGAAGAACCTTCAAGGCCAAGAAGAAATTCCGAATAGCGTTCTTAATATTGCGGGTCGTAGGGTAGTAGGCCCAATGCACACGCTCGTTCTCAAGCGCCGCCTGAACATCGGGCTGTTTGAAACTCACCCATACCCGCTCGTAGTTTTCCCACGCAGAAGCGGTCTCGGTCAGATGCTTCAAATGCCCGCCGCTGCTAGAGACGAGAAGTAACTTTGCGGACTTATCCGACGAATTAGTCATCGCTTACCCTTCCTTCTGCGGTTCCATAAATACTGCGATGCTCACGGTATTTTCAAGAGTCTGCAGGTACGAGAAGAGCTCGCGCAGCTTTGCCCGGTTAGTATCTTTGTTCACCGGAATCAGGCACAAACGAGTGGCATTGCTGAATCGCACAACCTGCGGAAGCGTAGCGGAATTCCCCAAATCAACCACAACGGGAATGGAATTACCCGCAACATACTTCTCGGGGTTCTGCAGCGAGTGACTGTCTTTGAGCGACTTGTAGTCGATAAAACGCACCTGATCGCTTGGCAGCGCGGTGTAGAGAGCCTGGTACATACGGTAAGCGAGTTTGCCGGATGCAGAACTGAGGGTAATACCGGCATAACCGGCCTTCTTGAGGTCACCATCCGTAGCGCCTACACGGTGCAGCAGCAAAAGCGCTCCTTCGGTGTCGTTCGGCTTGAGCTCATGCGAATCGATACCCATTTCCTTGAGACGACCAGCGTAACCTAAGGTACGCATCGAACGGTCATAAATGTATGCTGCAGCAATACCCACCAGCAGACCGAAGGCACCGCCAACGACAGTCAGAACCATGGGGGAGAGTCCCTTCTGGCTCTTTGGAACCTGAGCCGAAGATACAACACGACCGCCCTCCTTAGAAATCAGCTCAAGCTGAGAAAGGCGTTCACGAAGCTGAGTAAGTTCGGAAGCTGGGATGGTATTGCTATTTTGTGCTTCGTCAATCTTCTCATTGAGCTTCTTGCGCCGGTCCTCCACATTAGCCTTGAGGCCTTCACTGCGCACCTCCAGATAGGCTTCAGCCACGGCATTTGCGTAGTCAGCCGCTTGCTGGGCGTTAGGCAGAGTCACCTCAATATCCAAAACGGCCGACTGCGAAGTACCCGTTACCTTTGTGGCAGCCATGAGCTTATCAACGTCCATCGCCTGGTAGTTAGGGCCCTCTTGGTTAGCCTGAGCCTTGGTAATGGCACGCCCGGCAACCTGGCGGGAACTTGCCGCACGGGACTCGGTGTTAATATCGACCTTCAAGGAGTTCGCGCTGCCGGTTCCAGAAAGGTCGTTCACGAGCGGATAAACCACCACAGTTGATTTCGCGGCGTATGATGCAGGCGAAATCACACCGTAAGTTCCCGCAAGAATCGCCATCACCACGATCGGAATAAGAACAATGAGCTTATGGCGCCATACGCGCTGAACCTGCTCAAGCAAAGATGCCGAAGGCTGTTTCTCGGAAGTGCTCGAATTTTCCATGGTGTTCTCTTTCTGAACGATAATCCTGGGTCGTTCGTGGTTTGTGATCGGTGTTGTGTTGTGAGAGTCTGTCGTATCTTCAGAAGACTTCGCCGGGGCTTCGGCGTCTGTACTTTCCGCTGGTGTCGCCTGAGTCTTAGCGGCGGGCTGCGCGGGTATCATGCCCGTGGGTGTATCTGGGGCACCATTCGCGGTAGCCTGTGCAATCGCAGGAAGCCTTGGCTTCTTCATGGCTTGCGCAGGCTGAGCTGGCTCGGGAGATTTATCGGCTTCAGGCTGTGCAGAATCCTGCGGCAGAGCATTTCTGAGGGTACCAACCGCAGAATCGGGTGAACCCGGCTCATCACCAGCCGCCGCACCCAGGAATATTGGCACGGTTGGCGATTTTTCGATATGCGGTGTTTTCCCCGTCTGGGGGTTGCTGTGATCCTGCGACGATGCGTTAGCCTGCGGCGCAGACTCTTGTTCTCTCCCCATGCGCGGAGTTTGTCCCTTCTCGTGAAGTTGTTCGTGGTGAACCGCCGTTCCCTCGGCGGGAGGCGTAGCTGACAGATGTTTCTCAGCTGCGGTATGTTGCTGAGAGGGCGCATCCGAAGACTGCGCCGGTGGTGTTTTGGAAAGCGCCGCAGTAACGGCGGAAGCAATGCTGGAGGAGCGCTGAGGATGCTGCGGGGAAACCCCGACGAGCTGAACCATCGTTGCCCCGTGGGCAAGCGCATCATTCAAACGCTGTGCATCGGCACCGGAATCGGTATACTGCGGGAACGCCTCACGTCGCCCCTGAGCAATGGCGGCACGCACCGCCGAAAACTTGCTGGGGGAGCGAACGATCGCCATCACCGTGGTAGGCGCGTTTTCCGGGGTCTGGGCTGCAACAACTTCTTCCGCGGTTGCGGGCTTCTTGCGTGCCGAGAGGAAACGTTCAACGCCCAACGGCTTGCGGAAGCGCTTCAGCAGGTAGCCGTAGCTTGGAACCAGAAGAACCAGGTACAGCACAAGAGCTACTAGGCTTTGTCCCAGAATTGCAAGCGGAATAAGGGCGCATACGGTCGGTACCGCACCGCCAAGGATGAGCGCCGGAGCCATTTCCTTGACGGTAGCGCGAATACCCACCAGCTTGAAGACCTGGTAGCTTGCCAAGAACGTATCAATCAGCAGCGCCGCCGCCCAAGCGGTGACGGCACCATAGAGCCCCCATAACGGAACCAAGGTAAGGTTCAGGATAATCGCCAGAACCAGAGCGGAGAGCTTATTGAGAAGCTGCCAACGGCTTTTACCGCTCATAAGCAGAACCGATTGCACGCCGCCCGCACTCATCGCGAGCATCGCCGCCGGGCAGATAACCCAGAGAATACCGGCGCCAGACTCGAAACCTTTACCAAAGAAACGCAGCAAAACCGGGCCGAAGAAAGCGAGTGAAAGGTAGAAAGGCCAGGCTAGGGCGGTGAGCACGCGGGTGGTCGCAAGGAAGATTTCACGGGCACGAACCAAGTTTTGGGTTGCCAGAGCCGCGCTGATCGATGGTCCAGTCACGATGCGCCCGGTGTGTTCGACCATAGTGCCAACACGCACACACCGGTTTACCGCGCCGTAGACACCGCCCGCGGCCGGTCCGAGGAATGCTGCGATAACCAGCACATCAATCCATTCGAGTGCGGTCTCGACAATGGCGGCAACACCGCGGGCAGATGAGAACATCCAAAAGGAACGCAGCGTTTCTTCCGGGGCATCCTGATGCTCGTTCGTGGTGGGCGGCGTATCCTGGCTCATTTCTTCGGGAAGAGGGCGGTTGAGCAGGTATGCGGTGACCGCCGTGGTGATAATCACCGGAATAGTCCATGCCCATACTAAGCCCATCAGAGAACCCGCGAGAATCACCGCAAGAGCTACGCCAGCTAGGCGAAGAGTCGGGAGCACCACGTTCTGCAGGAGGGTGAATGTCACTACCTGGTTTAGACCGCGTAACGCGCCGAACCCCACCGTCATGGCGGCGGCAATTATCAGGAACGGAGCGCTCACCCGTAGAGCGGTGGCGTATTCGTCGCTTCCCGGCATGATCAAGCTGTACACCAGCGCTGCGAGGGCTACAACAACGGCAAGAAGTACTGAGGGGAAAAGAGCGAAGCGGATAAGCTGGGGGAGTGCAGAGTATCGTCCCAGGGCACGCTGTGCGGACATCGTGCGTACAAGTCCGGTATCCGCGCCGAAGACTGAGAGCGAGGTCCCGATCGCAAAGAGTGCCATTAGACGGAAGAATTCACCGGCACCGGCTGCGCCGATTCCGTTTGAGACCACGAGGGTTGTAACGAACGCAATACCGGCACCGTACATCACACAGAGAGAAGCCAGCGAGCCGCTGCGCGCTAAAGAAGCATGACGTGCCATTAAAGCTCCTCTCTGTAATATCGCGCACGAATGCAGGCCATGGCGCTGAGCAGAAGAACGCTCAGCTGTGCCACATCGAAGCTGTAGAAAATAATGACAACACAGCTGCAGACCGGAATGGAATGCAGCCAGAATCCGGCGGGGGTGCGCACCTTCAACCCTTCACCCAAAATACTGAGAATAAAGAGGGCATATATAGCAAGACCCACAAATCCGAAACAGAACATTAGAGTCCATAGATACCCCTGAGTACCCATCGAAACACCCACGCTCAATTCCATACGGGGAGTTCCATACCCCACAATGGGAGACTCTAAGGACGCTGCCCAGGTTGAGCGGTACAGCGCCGCGCGACCGCCGGTCGAGTCAGAATATTGCTGACGACCCAAAATAGCCGCCACTGTACCGGAGGCAATTAACGCGGTCACCACCCCGACAACCATCACCCCGGCCGCCGTTACCAAGCCCCAATAGCGACCAATAATCAGGCGAATAATGACGTATGCAGTCGCAAAACCCAGACCAATGAACATACCGCGGTTACTGGTCGCAACGAGCGGCACGACCGACGCTCCGAGGACGATCGCCAAAAAGATGCGCAGAAGCCACGAGCGTGTGCGAGCAAAGAATGCGAACATCACGGGCGTAAGCACGGTAAAGGCAAGACCCCAGCTATTGGCGTAGGGGAAAGGAGCGGCGGGGCGCACGTAGGGTTCGGGTGCGCCCCCAAGGGGTTTTGAACCTCCGCGAAGGGTGGGAGCATATAGTCTTTCACCAAAGAGTTCGACATGAAACTCTGTGGCACGACGTAGCTCATTGGTGTTTGAACGCGCACTTCCGGGAAGAGCACGCCGCCCCATCCGAGTACGACAACCGTAACCCACAGGGCAGTTAAGCTTCCCAAGAGCTGATTGATCGAGATGCTTTCTTTAGCGTTGAAATAGTAGAGCGCATACACGCCCGCGTTGAGAATATTGACGAAGCGCAGCGTCCAGGCGATATAGTCTGTCACATCTTCTAACGAGACGGTACAGACAATCACCCAGAAGATGAACGCAGCCCATATCCAGAGCGAGCGGGGCACTCGCACGCCGCCGCGGATAGTCAAGTAAATGACCATCGTAACCGAAAGCACCAGCGGCACGATCTGAAGCAGCCCCAACGCCCAGAATGCCGGGAACCCGTAGAACAGGGTGAGAAGAGGCCACGCAGGAAGACGTTTACGGGGTGCCTGTGCGGATGCACCGCCCGCCGCGGGCGTAGACGCGAGCTTCCTTGAAGCACCGAGGGTTGGAAGAGCTAGAGCAGTAGACATTACAGGCCTCTTCCTGTCTTCTGAACGAGATCAAGAAGCAGCTGAGGTTTCACAATCCCCAGTGCTACCACGTATGCCGCCCAGGCACGTAATTGCTTTTTATCGCGTTTAAGGGCCGAACGGGCGTAGGAACGAGCAAGATCACGGTGACCGAGCGCCGCATGCACAAAAGCTATCTGCCCGGCAATACGTGCCAGTCCACGCGGGCTACGCTCAAATTCGGGGAATTTTTGCAATATATAGGTAAGCCCGTCCGCCATAGCCTGCCACTTACCGGCAAAAAATGAGGGACGATCCCACAGCACCAGAATAAGCGGTTTCTGCACTGAAAAAATGTCGCCGTAGCGGGTTGCTCGTAAGAGTAAATCGTAGTCTTCGCCGTAGGAAGCTGGCAGCTCCTCATCGACTAACCGAGATGGTCGGTCACAAGGTCTTGCCTCGCATAGAGCATAGCGGAAGGATGAATCTCCGTAATGCGTGAGAGCAGAAAGTCATCGAAGGATGCACGCTTAGGCGCCAGCCGCTCAATATCACGCCCACCCGAGCGAACGGTGATACCTGAAGAAACCGCGACCGCCTCCGGGTGAGCATTCCACAGTGCGAGTTGTTCGGTCAGCTTGGTGGGCATCCAATAATCGTCGTCGTCGCAGAAGCCAATAATTTCTCCAGTGGCAGCAAGAATCCCGCTGTTACGACCGCCCGCAAGACCGCCCGTGCGTGTGTTTGCTATCGTAATGAGCTTCCGATTTTCCGGAACCTGCACGTCTTCCAGCAGATCGGGCTCTACCCGGTCATACACCACGACAACCTCGATAAACCCCGCATAATCTTGATCGAGAATAGAGCGTACCGCAGTGCGCAGAGTTTCGGGACGTTTACCGTTAGTTGCGATCACTGCGCTTACGGCGGGAGCTGAAGATTCAAACTTCATGGTTATGCCTCCTGCGAGGGGGACGATGCGGGGGTTGCGAGCGTGACGTATTTACGGCGCATAGACAGCAAAACGGTCGCCGCGTTTGCCAAGAAAAGAAGCGCATAGACGAAGACGAAGATCACGCCAAAACCCCAAAAAATATAGATCCAGCAGAGCGTACCTGCGTCCATATGCAGATTAATGAAGGAACGGAGGTTACCCCCGGTCGAAGGTGCCGCAGTTTTACGGTTTTTGCGCAGCTGCTCAGCGAGAATCTGACTCATAAAATGTCCGGCGGTGAGTACTGTGAACGCCATGGGCAGTGCCCAAAGAATCCAGCCACCGGGAAAACCATCGGTGGTATGTGATACAGAGAAGTACTCGGGAAAACGGATAAAACCTACCAGCGTCGCTAGGTGTACGGTGGGCACTCGCATGGAATCTACTACATGGTCAAGCCATTCTCCTGCTGGTGAGGATGCGCCGGTCACGCGGGCTACCTGCCCGTCCGCCGAATCAAGCCCGTAACCGAGGGCAAACAGAAGCGCAACGATAACGCCTGTCAGGATTGTTGGGGGAGCGGTTAGAAGAACGATAACACCTGCCGCTGAGATAGCTGCGCTGACCGCCGTAACGCCGTTGGGCGTAATACCGAGGGAGACAGCGGCAGCAGCGAAATAGCGTGCAATCCTGCGGTTTACCCATCGGGTGTATGCGGGAACTCCAATACCTGGTTTTTGCGCCTGCTCAAGCGCTCTCAGAGTATCCGAAAAGCCGGGGCGTTTTGCTGTGCTTGGCGTAGTGATGTGACCCATGTGAAGAATCCTAATCGGTGATCAAAGTTTGAGGTGGTGCCGCGGGTGATGACGACGTTTGCTGTTACCTAAGCCCGCCGGAAGACATGCGATCTAAAACCGAGTGTCCGAGCAAAAAGTAAGTCATAAAGATTATAGAAATAAAATGCTCTAAAAAGTAGGACTTTGCCAGGCGCGCCTTATTTTGCTGACTCTTAGTCAAACATTGAAGACGATATCGCGCTGAAAAACGCCCCCGTAGCCGAATACTAAATCCAGCTACAGGAGCGTTTATGCAGTCCCTACAAAGGGGCTAGGTGATTACCAACCGAATCCGTAGTCGTAGAATGCACGACCGAAGAATCCGTGGGCATAACCGAAGCCACCCATGTAACCAAAACCACGGTGATCGTAGTTGTAGGCTACGCGTTGGTTACGACGACCGTAGTAGTCGCCGTTACCATAGTTGCCGTAGTACTCCGGGTAGTACCAGTACCAGACCTGAGGACGGTGCTGCTGACCGTTATCCTCCTGATTCTGCGCTTCAGGAAGGGGGTTCTGGTGCTGCGCGGTGGAAATAACCTGCATATCGAAGCTGATGTTATTGCTCCAGTGCGAGTTAGCGTGAACCTCAACGGCGATTGCGTTGCGACCTTCGCGCAGGTACTCAGCAGGAACGTCAACTGAGAACAGCTGAGCGTTCTGGCTTTCCGGACGCTGGGTTGCGGGGGTGTTAGCCGAGATACGACCCTGCGGCATGTTCTTACGAGCAACTTCCTTGCCGTTGACATAAACCACAGTACCGTCATCTGCGTAGGTGGTGAGCTTCAGATACTGCTGAGCCTGTTCCTTCGTGAGGGTAACGTCCTTACGGGCGTAGATGCTCATCGGAGTACCAAAGAAGGTATTCACCTCGGTCTCAACGTTCACCGAGCCAGCACCCAGGGGAGCCTTGCCGCGAGACCATGCGCCACCGAGCCATGAACGAGTTTTCCATTCGCTTTCGGCGCGGTCGCTGCCTACGCGGTAGACCCATGAAGAACCGCTATCGACGAGAACCTGATCGCCCTGGGGCTTCTGCTCCTGCTTCGGATCCTCTTGTTTGGGCTGCTCTTGCTTGGGGTTGTCCTGTTTAGGATCTTCCTGCTTGGGCTGCTCCTGCTTCGGGTTCTCCTGCTGCTTAGGCTCGTTCGGCTTCAGATCATCGTTGGGATCAGCGGGCTGAACCTGGTCGTCTGTCGCAGGGTTTTCCGGCTGAGGCTGTTCATCCTGTTTAGGATCTTCCTGCTTCGGGTTGTCCTGCTTGGGCTGTTCCTGTTTAGGATCGTCCTGGATGGGGTTTTCCGGCTGAGGCTTGACGATATTCTTATTGTCATCCTGCTTGGGATCATCCTGTTTAGGCTGCTCTTGCTTAGGATGCTCTTGCTTAGGGGATTGTCCTGTTTGGGAGCTCTCCTGCTTGGGATCTTCCTGCTTAGGGCTGCTCCTGCTTAGGGATCTTCCTGCTTGGGATGCTCTTGTTTGGGCTGTTCCTGTTTAGGGTTGTCCTGCTTGGGCTGTTCCTGCTTGGGGTCCTCTTGCTTAGGATCGTCCTGCTTAGGGTTTTCCGGCTGAGGCTGCGGATTCTCCTGCTTGGGGTTCTCCTGTTTAGGCTGCTCAGCCTTCTTGCCAGATACAGCAACCGAAGTAGAAGCAGAGTAGTTACCGTTTGCATCAGCCGCACGCACGAAGTAACGAGCGTTGTCGGTGTGCTTTACCCGGTAGCTGGTGCCGTTCACAGTAGCAATCACGCGATCGTTACGAAGCACATGGTAACGTGCACCCGCCTCGCCAGATGCGCTCCAGTTCAGCTGATCGTTATCACCGGATTGAGCAACGGTCAGGTTACTCGGAGCAGGCGGGGGAGTAACATCGCGTGGTGCGTAGCGTACGAAGCCAACAGATTCCTGCTGCACACCATTTTCACCTAGGGAGCGGTTCAAATCGCCGCCAACCCACAGTACACCATTGGAGTCCACGAAGGATTCCCAGATGCCGTGACCACTCTTACCCTTAAGGGTAGGAGCGAACTCGGGGAGAGTTTTACCGCTGTCCTTATCGAACGCAGCAACCAAACGGATGCTGTCGGTCACGGTAGAACCACGCCATGCGTAGTCGTGGGTGCCGCTGCCCTGGTACAGGAAGTCACCACAGTGGCAGGCGCCGTAGATGTTATTACCGTTGAGATGCAGATCCTGGAAATCACCGCCGTTGCGGGTAATACTCGAGCTCAAACGGGTCATTGGTTCGTTCTTAGTGTACTGAGAAATCATGTGCTCAGTACCGCCAAGCCATACGGAGCTGCCAGCATCCTGAACGTCAAAGTGGAAGCCCCACACCCTTTTCTCGCGGGTTTGTGGATCCGGAAGGTATGAGGGAGTGACCTCCCATGTTCCGACCTTCTTGGCGGAATCGAGGATACGTGCCACACGGAATGCGCGTTGGTCATTCATCTCGGTGAAGTAACCGGCGGCAAATACCTCGGAGTTATCTGCCGATGCACTCATACCATTTACTGTTCCGTTGAAACGCGGGGTCCACGTGCGATCAACCTGGTTGGTGGAGATCTTCACGCGAGCAGCGTTACGGGAGTAAACCTTATTGGGGGTTCCTGAGCTCTTGAGGTGGGTGAACGTACCGCCCAAGTACAGGTAATCTCCCTGAGCTTGCAGAGTCTTCACAGCAAGAGCTGAACCGGAAACATTATTTTCAACCTGCAGGTTCAGTTCGCGGTCAAGCTGTCCGGTTGCGGGGTCAAGCACCGCAAAACCGGGCACCTTTTCGCCGTTAACCTCGGTGAATTCGCCGCCAACGGCCAACTTGTTGTTCGGCAGAGCCTCAAGAGACTTAATTTGACCATTGAACTTCGGCTTGAAGGTCTGTACCAGTTCACCAGTATTGACGTTAAAACCAGCAAGATAAGACTGATCCACATGAGCACCGGCTGCAGACTCCAGGTATGCAAAGTCACCACCGGTGAAGACAGTGTCGCCTACCTGAGTAATAGCCTGAACGTAGGTGTTCATTTCGTTGACGTTACCGGTTCCGGACTTATCGCTTGTGCGCCACTTCCATGGCATAGAACCGCTCTTGGGCAGTGCGCGGCGGTTACTTGCCGCGGTACCGTTATCGCCAATAGCCTGTGCACCCATGTTCTGCTGGGTTAGCTTCGGGCGCAGGTAGACCTGAGTGAAAGCGAAGGGAGTAGCGTTGGAACCGCTCGGGCGGTACAGATATGAGTTGCTTGCGCTCTCATTGCGATTTCCGTTAGCACGAACATCACGGCTGTAGCTAAAGCCAAGCTTCCATCCCTGCTCACGCTGCTCATCAAAGTTCAGCACCGAGTAGGTACCATTTTGCTGGATATGACCCTCGGTCTTGTCGAAGTGGGTACGATCCCTCTGCATGTACTGGGGGTTATCCGCGCTGACGTCAATATTGGACCAGATATTGTTGCTTCGCAGAGCCCAGGTCCAACGCTCGGTCTGATCACGGTGCGCCGTGATGTTCTGCCATTCCGTGCCGTCAGTATTCAGGGCGCGGCGGAAGCGCACGCCATCTTCAAGATCCTGCGGCTTCTGACCGTTCAGCAGCTCATCAACAGTGGTGGAGGGCAGCTGTACCGGAGTCATTGCGTCGTCACCCTCAGGGCTGGTGTACAGCTTAGATGCAGCACCTCGACCGTGGTAGTTCTCGGTCCAACCGTCACGGCCGCGACCAATCAGAACCCAACCGCCGCCGTTAGTCTCCTGGTCGCAGTAGAACTGCTGTGGAGCTGACATCGAAGGGGTGTACAGCCAGTACTTACCGGATTTTGCATCCTTGTTGACTTGTTTAGCTTCATAACAGGAAGCGGCTGCCTTGTCGCTGGAGGAGCCGTCGTGAACGACCGCATCCTCAGCAGCGTAGGCTACGGGACCTACCGGGGCTAGCCCGGAAAGTCCAAGCGTCAGGGCAAGCCCTACCGCCGTAGTCGCTTTTCTAGCAAATTTCATGGTTTTATTGCACCTCCGTTGAATGCTGAATACGTATTGAAGGAGTGGAATAAACACGGGCAGACACCGAAGGATAAAGTGGCCTTACGATGCCTGTAGGTACGACGTACCATGTGCTTAGCAATCGGGATTGTTAGGGAAGTCGTGTTGGGCTATTTTCCACGTGCCGTCAGATTCGACCAGCGTATATATATTGAGAGTCCGTTTGCCCCCGCTCTGGAGTTCCCGACCCGCGCTGTCTTTGGTCTTGACTTGGGAGGAATCCAGGCATACCTCGACGAATCGTGCACGCTTGCCCTGGTAGGTTCCTTCGGCAACTTTGGGGCTGCCGACGACCGTGCTGGTACCCTCGTAATGCCAACCGTTCTGGGCATACTCGGCAGCGGATGCCGCGTATTCTTCGGCGGCATTGTCTACAGCTACCTTGTTGATGGAGTTCATGGTTGCCTCATCAACAAGCTGCCGGGGTTGACCGGAATCTGATGAAGCAGTATCTGCTGAACCTTCAGGCGCGCTTGGAACAGAAGACATGGTCTGCTCATAGGAGTTTACGAGACCGTTGACTTCTTTAACCTCGGCCGCGTCAGTCGAGACAGTTTTAGCGTCTTTGAGTTGCTCTGCCTGGGGATAATTTTCGTCCTGCGCAGGAACTTCAGCCTGTGCAGATTCAGAGGAAGTAGCAGTTTCAGAAGAGGGCGGAAGAAGCGCTAGATGCGCTGGAAGCAGAAGATGACGAGCTTGCTGAAGCTGAGCTGCCAGGGCTCGCAGTCTGTTGATCTGATGGCTGAGAGCATGCCGCAAGGGGGACTATCAGAGACAAACTCAGAAGTAAGCCCGTTGCTGCCCGTCGCTGTTTCGGAAGTGAAGAAAACGTACGAAGCACGATCTTTCTCGTTCAGTTGTAAGGTGGTTGGTTATCGGTAAAGTGAAGGCACTTCTGCCAACAATAACGACAACCCACCCTTTGTGTAATTGTAAGTGAGTGAATTGCTATTGCCGACGGGAGTACCCGTTGGTTTTTATTATTTTCCATGGGGCTACACCGCGCCATGAAGGCACAGAACTTTCCGTGGATACCTATAGGCTAGCACAGCGAACGAGAGTTGTGACCGTGGTGAGGTCACAATACTCGCGGATAGTCCGAGGGGTGGACAAATATTATAAGAAAACCTAATAAATATTTTATGAACCCTTATCAAAAGAAAGGTGTAAATGGCTGTTTCGATACAAAGTTGATAGTTGTTCTCGTGTATAGAAATTTACTCATAAAATACCTATAAAACTTCTGAGGGGGTAGGTTTTGGTAGCTGAGTCTACTTGAAAGATACTTAAAGCTCTTAAATTTATAAATATGCACTCAATATACGTTCTGAGACTTGGCACATACTTTACCTATCAAATAAAAAATAATAGTATATACCCCCAGAAAACAAGTTCCCTGTGATAACAAGGGAGAAGGGAAGCGGGCAAGCCTTACTATAAATTTCCTAGCCACAGCCTTAAAGTCAGGATTTATAAGGGGATATACCTTAAGGACACTCTCATGAACAGTTAAAAATATGCATTTCGCATGCCATCCTCAAAAATATGAGCAGATAGGAACCGACGAACAATAGATTTTATCGTGAAGGCCCGCCCCACCGGCTGTAGTCGAGGAGATAGACAAAAAGCCTGAGCGAGATACCCCTACGGTATAAGATAGACGGGTACCCAAACGCATCAACGTGGCAATATAGAGCGCACGCGTTATTGGGAGGCGCCGCCTTGATAGCCACCGCATCCGGTAGAAGGAGTATCCGTGAAACTAACTGGACTGAGCCGTCTTCTGGCAGAACAGCCCTCCTACCGTCATATTCTTGAAGCCTGCGATGTTCCCGCTGCGGAACGTCCTGTCCAAACCCTGATTGGCGCCGTTGCCGGCGTACAGGCACCCCTATAGCTGATCTTGCCGTTGCAGTACGGCGCCAGTCCAGAACCGGAAAAACTCCGCTGACGCTCATTATTACACCAACCGAGCGACAGGCTGAGGATACCGCGCATGCCCTGCACTCATATTTGCCTGATCACCATATCGAGAGCTTTCCCGCGTGGGAAACTCTGCCGCATGAACGGCTTTCGCCACGCAGCGATACCGTGGGAAAACGTTTGAATGTTCTGCGCTCTATAACTCATCTTGAAACGCCGACTCCACAGGTTGTTATAGCCCCGGTGCGTGCGGTCATTCAGCCCCTCGTGGCTGGTATTGAGAACCTGGAACCGGTAAGCCTGGCACGCGGTGAAGAATACTCTTTCAAAGACGTTATTAAAGGTCTAACAGATGCCGCATACTCGCGTGTAGATCTCGTAGCAAAGCGTGGTGAATATGCGGTTCGAGGCGGTATTATCGACGTCTTTGCACCTACCGCACAGCATCCGGTTCGCTTGGAATTCTTCGGCGACGAACTTGACGAAATACGTTACTTCTCAACGGCAGACCAGCGCACTCTAGGGCAGGAAGCAGACCACCCAACGCACGTTACTTTACTCCCATGCCGTGAGCTTCTCATTACCCCGGAAGTTATGGGACGTGCTGCCCGACTCAAAACGGACTATCCGGCGGCATCGAGCATGCTTGAGAAAATTGCGGGAGGTATCTATGTCGAAGGCATGGAATCTCTAACCCCGCTTCTTGTCGATAAAATGCAGACTCTTGTGTCTCTGCTCCCCGAAGAATCACTCATTATTTCTCTGGAACCTGAGCGGGTGCGTGCCCGTGCCGAAGACCTTGTGGCAACCAATGAGGAGTTTTTAGCGGCCGCTTGGGATGCTTCCGCCGATGCGGGCTCGCGTGCGCCTATAGACTTGGGACAGCTTCGGGTCAGCGACAGCGGGTTCCGCACGATTGCCGCGACCCAGCAGGAATCTTTGGACCGTAACCTATCCTGGTGGGAAATCACCGAGCTTGTCGATAGTGTAAACCTTCTCAACAATGCTCTCGGCGACGACATCCCAACTATGACGGTCGCGGCACAGGCTCCAGCGTCCTTCACCGGCTCGGTAGAACAAATGCTTCACGAGGTTGGTTCGCTGGTTCGTGACGGCTGGACGGTACTGGCGCTTACCAATGGGCGAGGATCCACCGACCGCCTCATCGAACTTTTCCGTGAGAGTATCTCAGGAGAAGACCCAATTCCGGCCATACGCCGGGAAACCCTCGACCGGGGAACGGAAGGCGCTCTACAGCCCGGAGTCGTCGAAGTTTGTGAGACCCCAGCCTCTGCCGGATTTTTAATTCCTGAGGCGCGCCTTGCTGTCTTGACTGAAGGTGAAATTTTGGGCAGGCGCGGCACCTACGCGCCACGTGGCGCGAGCGGCAAAAAACTCAAACCCCGTAAACGACGCAACGCCGTCGATCCTTTGGCGCTAACCCCTGGCGATTATGTCGTTCACGAACGCCACGGTATCGGTAAATTCATTGAAATGGCTTCGCGCCCAGTCGCTGGAGTGTCCTCAAAACATGGGGAAACCCCTTTGAAAGAATACCTGGTGATCGAGTATGCGCCTTCCAAACGCGGGGGAGCCCCCGACCGCCTCTTTGTACCCTCCGATCAGCTGGATCTCATTTCGCACTATGTGGGAAGCGAAACCCCGACCCTCTCTAAAATGGGCGGGAGCGACTGGGCTAAGACAAAGAACCGCGCACGTAAAGCAGTTAAAGAAATCGCCGCTGACTTGGTGAAACTCTACTCGGCGCGGCAAGCTTCGCGCGGTCATGCATTCTCAGAAGATACTCCCTGGCAACGGGAACTTGAGGAATCTTTTCCTTATAATGAGACTCCCGACCAGCTTACCGCTATTCACGAGGTTAAGGCGGATATGGAGAAGGAAATCCCCATGGATCGCCTGATCTCCGGGGACGTCGGCTTTGGTAAAACGGAGGTCGCTATTCGGGCGGCCTTCAAAGCCGTGCAGGATGGTAAACAGGTTGCCGTACTCGTACCCACAACCCTGCTGGCGCAGCAGCATTTTGAGACTTTTACCGAGCGTTTCTCGGGATTCCCCATCAAAATTAAGGTGCTATCGCGCTTCCAAAAGGCTAAAGAAACCCGCGTTATCGTGGAGGATATTGCCTCCGGGAGTATAGATGTGGTGATTGGTACCCACCGCATCCTCTCGGAAAACGTGAAGTTCAAGGATCTTGGACTCGTCGTTATTGATGAGGAACAGCGCTTTGGCGTGGAGCATAAGGAAAAGCTCAAGCAGATGCGCACTAATGTGGATGTGCTTGCCATGAGCGCCACCCCAATTCCGCGCACGCTCGAAATGTCGCTCACCGGTATTCGGGAAACCTCAACGTTGGCGACCGCACCGGAAGAGCGGCATCCCGTGCTCACTTTTGTGGGGCCGCGTACTGATGCCCAGATTACTGCCGCTATTCGACGCGAACTTATGCGGGAAGGGCAGTATTCTTCGTCCATAACAGGGTGGCGAATATTGATACTGTTGCCGCCGAAATCGGTAAGCTCGTGCCGGAGGCACGCATCGCCACGGCGCACGGGCGCATGAGTGAATCTCGGCTTGAGCAGATTATCGTGGACTTCTGGGAGCGACGCTTCGATGTTCTAGTATGTACAACCATCGTAGAAACTGGATTGGATATTTCAAATGCCAATACCCTGATTGTTGATAACGCCCAGAATTATGGACTGAGTCAGCTGCACCAGCTGCGCGGGCGTGTGGGTCGCGGGCGTGAACGGGCTTATGCCTACTTCCTGTACCCGACGGATAAGAGCCTGGGTGAAGTCGCGCATGAACGCCTCAAAGCAGTAGCAACCCATAACGAGCTGGGTGCCGGACTGCAGCTGGCGATGAAAGACCTTGAAATTCGCGGCGCCGGAAACCTGCTCGGCGGCGAACAATCCGGGCATATCGCAGGTGTCGGCTTTGATCTGTATCTGCGTCTCGTAGGAGAAGCCGTGGCAAACTTCCGTGGCGAACAGGAGAACACCGAGGTCGAGGTTAAGGTTGATCTTCCCGTCAACGCCCATATTCCGCATGATTATATTGATGCGGAACGTCTACGCCTGCAGGCATACCGCCAGATAGCCTCCGCAGACACCGATCAGAAAATCGCGGAGGCACGCGAAGAGCTTCATGACCGTTACGGTGCCTTACCCGAGCCCGTGGAGAATCTGCTTCAGGTGGCGGTGCTGCGCCGCGAAGCACGGCAAGCAGGCATCCATGAGATTACTGCGCTGGGCCCGAAACTGCGCGTGGTCAGCGGTGAACCGCTGCCGGAATCACGGCAGATGCGCCTCAAACGTGTGTATCCCGGCTCAACCCACACCCAACCGAAGGGTCTGGACACGTGGCTGACGCTGGTTCCGCGTCCTAAGACTCTGCCGGTCGGTGGCGTGGACCTTATTGACGGTCCTATGTTGGAATGGTGCTCGAAGTTCATTAACTCTATCTACGCGGCAGACCCGAAAGCATTGGAGGAGTCATGATGTCATCGGCACCTACCCCGCGCACCCCGAAAGGCTGGGTGCGACTTCTGCTGAGTATCGTGGGATGGGCTGCGCTAGGTTTTGTCGCCTTAGGAACGATTGTCTGGGTATTTTTCAGCTCGTACGGGTTAACGGTGTACTTCGTTGTAGTGGCGTACCTGCTGATCGCGGTTGCTTGCGGTGCACCTGCCCTCCTGTTTTATGTCGCCCATCGAGCTAAGGTTCGCAGCGGAGAATTTGGTACGAGCGGACCGGTAGGTTTGGCAGCAAGGAATAGCGTGGGAGCAACATATTGCCGGACGGTGTCACATTTCTTATAGACTGTGACACCGTCCGGCAGATAAGAAAAACTATAAAATGGGGTACTTCAGTTACTTCTGTACCTTGTTCTGATCCGTAATCTTACGGGTTGTCTTCGAGGGCAGCAGATGGAACACAACACCAAAGAAAATTCCAAACGCAACGAGGGCTCCGGCATACAGAACCGGACCGCCTTCGGGGTAGGTGCCCAGCAGGTAGAGGGATAGAAGCAAAAATACGAAGCAGCCGATGAACAACACTGCGTTCTCAAGATGCCTGCCCTGCCCGGAGTAGGCGGGAGGTTTCGTCGTTTTAGCCATAATTTTCCTTCATCTGTAGCGACCTGCATTGGGTCGATGATGTGTGTGCTTCACCCCGGTTTCAGTGCCCTATAAACCTTTATAAACCGAGAAATCCTTTCTCAAGTATAGTGTTTTTACCCGCGCGAATGCACACTTATGACACTGCGCAACTTCAAAACTATGGTTCATGACGTTACCCAGCAAATATAAGACTCTCGTAGGCAGCAAGATGTATCCGTAGCGTTTTCGGCGATTCTATCGCTCCTGCAGGCATCACGGTACCTACTCGGCACCAAAAATCGGCATTTAATATCCTGGAGACGACGGCGGTTTCGGTTGAGTATTTCAGTGTGATAGCACACAATGAAAGTGTGACTTCAACAGTGAACTATGCATCCCAACGAATCGTGATACTAGGCGCTGGGCCCGGCGGCTATGAGGCCGCGCTTGTGGCAGCATCATCAAACGCCGATGTGACAATCATCGAACGTAATGCTCTAGGCGGCTCCGCAGTCCTAACCGATGTAGTACCTTCGAAAACGCTTATCGCTACCGCAGATATGATGACTCGTTTCTCTGATGCTGGGCGATTGGGGAATCGAAAATACCAAGGGCAACGCACCGCAGCTGCAAGTAGATATGAACCGGGTGAATAGCCGTGTTTTGGATCTAGCGCATCAACAATCCGCCGATATCAAACGAGCCCTTGCCTCCGCCGGGGTCAAAATTATCAGCGGCACCGGTAAGCTTACCGGCCCGCATACCGTCGCGGTTACCGATAATACCGGGCTGGAATATGACCTGCATGCAGACTTTATTCTGCTTTCGGTCGGGACGCACCCACGTGAGATGGCGACCGGGCAGCCTGATGGGGAACGGATTCTCACCTGGACGCAGCTCTATAATCTGCGTGAGGTACCTCGCGAACTCATCGTGATTGGTTCGGGTGTTACCGGTGCCGAATTCGCATCTGCCTATAACGGGCTTGGCTCCCAGGTGACCCTAATTTCTTCGCGAGATCGTGTGCTTCCGGGCGAAGACGAAGACGCCGCGCGTGTGCTGGAAGACGTCTTTGAGCGCCGTGGTGTTCGGGTAATGCCGCGGTCGCGTGCGAGCGCCGTGGAACGCACCGACGACGGCGTGGTGGTGACTCTCTCCGATGGACGCAAGGTTTCCGGTACGCATTGCTTGGTCGCAATTGGTTCTATTCCCAACACTGAAGGACTGGGTCTTGAGGCCGCTGGTGTAGAGACCAATGAGTCGGGATATGTGGTTGTCGATGCTGTTTCACGCACGTCAGTACCGCATATTTACGCTGCGGGAGACTGCACGGGCGTGTACCCGTTGGCTTCCGTAGCCGCTATGCAGGGGCGCATCGCGATGGCGCATCTTTTGGGTGATACGGTGCATCCGCTTCGCACCGATCGAGTGGCAGCGAATATTTTCACCACCCCGGAGATTGCGACCGTGGGTATTAGTGAGAAAGACCTTGCCGCCGGGGTTTACCGAGGCGAGGCTGTCATGCTTCCGTTGACTACGAATCCGCGCGCCAAAATGATGGCGTTCCAAGACGGCTTTGTGAAGATTTTTGCCCGTAAGCACTCCGGTACCGTGATTGGCGGGGTTGTGGTCGGTCCGCGTGCATCCGAACTTATCTATCCTATTGCGCTGGCTATCGAGAAGAAGCTGACGGTGGATGATTTGGCCGCTACCTTTGCTGTATACCCGTCTCTATCTGAGGCGATTTCTACGGCATCGCGGCAGCTTCACACCCGTGTTTAGTTTTTTTGCATAGCTCTTTGATATAGGTTTGAGGGGCGTGACTCGTATAGAGTCACGCCCCTCAAATGCTTACAGTATTCAGGTTATTTAGTGCTGACCGCGTTCATATCGACGTCGCGGGTTTCATGCGTGAGCAGGATGAAGAGAACACTCAGCAAGGATGCACCTGCTAGGTAGTATCCGACGGCCCCAACACCAAACTTCGTATTCAGCCATACCGCTACGAACGGGGTCAAGGCGGCTCCCAAAATAGATGCCATATTGTAGGCGATACCGCTGGCGGTGTACCGCACATTAGTGGGGTACAGCTCGGGCAGGTAGGCGCTCATGGACCCGAAAGAAAGCCCCATCAGGCACATTCCGATGAACATGAAGATGGTAACTGCGGTGGTATTGGCCTGTGCTCCGGTACCCACGACGGAGGGTGCAATAAATAGGGTGAAACTACCGCCGAAGACAGCCATAGCGATAGTGGTCCACAGCTGTTGTTTGCGGCGACCGTATTTGTCGGCTAACCATCCCGAGACGGGAATAAAGAGCGCAAAACCAATGATAGAGATGAGCTGAATCTCCAAGAACTTGTGGTAGGGGATGCCCAAACCACCCGCATTAACCTTTCCAATACCGTAGGAAAGAATCCATGCAGTCATCAGGTAGAACAGCACGTAGCATGCCACCATGATAAAGGTACCCTGAATCATGGGCCACCAGGCAACTTTGAACGCCTCAACCAACGGGGTCTTGACCTTCTCATCGTTCTCGACGGCTTGAGCAAAGACAGGGGTTTCTTCGAGCTTGAAACGCACATACAGACCCACGGCAACCATGAGGATGGAGAGCAAGAACGGAACACGCCAGCCCCAAATCAGGAAGGGGTGATCGAGGTTCTTACCGTCTGTGGCGGAGTTGAAGGTAATCCAGCTGGTCAAAAGCAGCATGAATCCGTTAGCAAAAACGAAGCCAATGGGCGCGCCCAGCTGGGGCCACATAGCGGAACGTGCGCGCTTGCCTTCTTCGGCATATTCGCTGGCGAGCAGAGCCGCACCCGACCATTCGCCGCCCAGGCCTAGACCCTGGCAGAAACGCATAATGGTTAGCATTGCCGGTGCCCACAGACCAATCTGATGGTAGGTGGGCAACAAGCCAATGAGGAAGGTCGCTAACCCCATAGTGAGCAGAGCGCCCACGAGTGTTGCTTTACGACCGATCTTATCGCCGAAGTGACCGAAAACGATAGAACCCAGCGGGCGGGCGATAAAAGCAACGCCGAAGGATGCGAATGAAGCTAGCAGCTCAGTGGTAGGGTCTTTGGACGCGAAGAACAGAACCGGGAAAACCGCTACCGCTGCGGTGGCGTAAATATAGAAGTCGTAGAATTCGATGGTGGTGCCCACCAGAGAGGCGATAATAACTCTGCTCTTGGGGGTCGTATTCTCAACCTGCGTGCTGTGCCCGGCGGAAACGTCGGGCGCGTGTGTGCTCATCGTGAACAGCTCCTGAAAAGGGATAGTAGCGACTACGCTCGATGCTGTGAGTGTAGATTTTCAACTTTTATATTCTACGCCTCGCGATGCGGTGCCAACATCCTGTATTCATCATCTGGACCATTCAGCTGTATTTCAGTGTTCGAGGATGAAAAAGTCAGGAACACACGAAACAAACCGCCGGATGCGTATGAGAGAACGCATCCGGCGGTTATAGGGTATAGAGTCCCGTCAGAAGGCTATTTGATGGTGGCTAGAACGGCACCTGCGGTGACGGTATCGCCCGCCTTTAAGGACAGCCCGGAAATCTTACCGGCCTTATGCGCGTTGATAGGCTGTTCCATCTTCATAGCCTCTAGCACCAGGATCAGATCGCCTTCAGCGACCGTGTCTCCATCGGCAACGGAGACCTTCACGATCGTACCCTGCATGGGGCTTGTCAGATCGTCGCCGCTGACCGCATTTGAACCGCCGCGAGCACGGGACTTACGGGTCTTCGATGTGGGTTTTGAACTGCTCTTGGCAGGAGTACCGCCCAGCTCAGGCAGAACAACCTCAAGACGCTTACCATTAACCTCAACGACCACGGTTTGACGTTCGGCATCGTCATCATCCACGCTGCCGGGAGCGCCGGAGTAGGGCGAAATGGTGTTCTTGTAATCGGTTTCGATCCACCGGGTGTGAACCTTGAAATCTGCTCCTGCAGCGGGGGCGAAATCGGGTTCGTCCAGAACTGCGCGGTGGAAAGGAACCACCGTCGGAAGGCCGTCGAGTGTGAGCTCGTCTAGCGCTCGGCGAGCGCGTTCGATTGCCTGCTCGCGGGTAGCACCAGTCACGATGAGCTTGGCCAGCATCGAGTCGAAGTTGCCGCTGATAGCATCGCCTTCTACGAAGCCGGAATCCCAGCGCACACCGGGGCCGGAAGGAACACGAAGTTTTTCGATGGTACCCGGTGCTGGCATGAAGGAACGCCCTGCATCTTCGCCGTTGATGCGGAATTCGAAGGAATGACCGCGCAGCTGGGGGCTCTGCGGATCGATTTTCTCGCCGCGGGCAATGCGGAACTGTTCACGCACCAGATCAATGCCCGATACTTCCTCAGAAACCGGGTGCTCAACCTGCAAGCGGGTGTTCACCTCTAGGAAGGAAATCGCTCCGTCCGGGGCAAGCAGGAACTCGCAGGTACCCGCACCCTGGTATCCGGCTTCCTGCAGAATCTTGCGGGATGCTTCATAGAGCCGGTCGCTTTGTTCTTCCGTAAGGTATGGGGCGGGGGCTTCCTCTACGAGCTTTTGGTTACGGCGTTGAAGAGAACAATCACGGGTCGAAACGACTTGCACATTGCCGTGAGCATCGGCCAGGCACTGGGTTTCGATATGGCGCGGGGAATCTAGGAAGCGCTCAATAAAAACATTCTCCGCGGCCGTAGGCTGCGACCGCTTCCCGTACGGCGGATTCGTAGAGCTCGATAATATCGCTGCGGTTGCGCACAACCTTGATGCCGCGACCGCCGCCACCGAACGCTGCCTTGATCGCGATGGGCAAACCATGCTCGTCGGCAAAGGCGAGTACTTCATCAGCAGATTCTACGGGGTCCTTGGTCCCAGGTACCAAGGGGGCACCCACTTTCTGGGCGATATGGCGCGCGGCGACTTTATCGCCCAACTGGGTAATAGATTCGGGGGAGGGACCAATCCAGGTTAACCCGGCATCAATGACTTTTTGGGCGAATTCGGCGTTTTCTGAAAGGAAACCGTAGCCGGGATGCACCGCATCCGCGCCGGAACGAATAGCTACCTCAATGAGCTTGTCCATCACCAGATATGACTGGGGCGCGGTCGCCCCTCCTAGAGCGTAAGCCTCGTCCGCGAGTTTAACGTGCTGGGCATCGCGATCCGGTTCTGCATAAACGGCGACGGTCTCTAAACCTTCGTCACGGGCTGCGCGAATAATACGTACCGCGATCTCGCCGCGGTTAGCAATAAGAATTTTACTGACCGGACCGGTATGGTGTCCGGGAACAGCTGTAAAGTTTTTGATGGCTTTTGCCGGGTTGTGAGTCACTGAGGCTCTCCTTTTTATCCTGCCGAAAGCATAGCGAGAAAAGCTGAGAATGGCGAATATATAGCGCCGAATGACGCGAAAAATATAAGAAAAGTGAGGATGCTTATACCGGGTTTGGCTTAGCGCTCGTTAGTCTGATGAGGACTTCCAGAAAAAGCTTATCGATATCCCATATTGTGAGAGCATTTCCTTGAGTGCATTCACCGACAGCCCAATCACCGTATGTGATTCCCCGTCGATGCCCTGAATAAAGGCAGCACCATATCCGTCGAGGGTAAAGGAACCCGCTACATGAAGCGGCTCACCCGTGGCAACGTAAGCATCAACCTCTGCGGCGCTCATCGGCGCAAAGTTTACGGTAGCGCTGCGTACTTGCTGAACGGCGGGAAGCTGTTTATCTTTGGTCTCACCGATCCCATCCCGTAAATCTATGAGGCAATGCCCGGTGTGGAGCACCCCGCTTCGACCACTCATCGCAGCGATGCGCTCGCGTGCTTTCTCAGGGGTATGTGGTTTGCCGTAGGCGACCGATTCAAACTCAAAGACCGAATCGCATCCGAGTACAAAGGCGTTTACTATACCCTGGGCGGCGAGAGAATCAGCAACCGCGCGTGCCTTTGCCTCCGCAAGAATGCCGGAGACCTCCGCCGGGGTTAGGTCAGTGCGGCTCTCTTCGCGGGCGCGTTGGGCAGCGCTGGCGAGTACCGCATCCTCATCGACATCAGAGACATGAATATCGAACATAATGCCGGAGTCTTCAAGGAGCTTTTTACGCGCGGGTGATGCGGAAGCCAGAATCAGGCGCGGTGCGGGCTTTGATGCCGAATGCGACGCACCGGATGGAACAGAAGATTGGGAAGTCATATCTTTATTTTAGAACGAGTATCAAGATTGGTCTTCATACGAGAGAACGACCTCCGTACCATACCGATGCGCTGCATACCCTATGCCGTAGCCAAGAACCGCCTAGACGCAGCGGTAACCTTGGCAGAACTAGGCGAGGTATCCTCGCCACGAATCAGCTTCGACTGGGCGGCTTCCACAAGATCCTGCGGCACAAACCCGTTAGCGCTGCGCGGTGCATTGTAGATCTCGGCGCTGAGGATACCCTCGCGCTTAGAGACAATCGTTGGAACCAAGGCTTGCCCGGCCACGTTCAAGGCGGTACGTCCCATATCAATAATCGGGTCAATCGCCAATAGAAGACCCACTCCATCAAGGGGAAGACCCACAGTCGAAAGGGTCAGAGTGAGCATCACGATAGCGCCCGTTGTACCTGCCGTAGCGGCAGAACCCAACACCGACACCAGAATAATCAGCAGATACTGCGAAATATCCAGGTGCACCCCGTAGAATTGCGCCACAAAAATAGCTGCCAGCGCGGGGTAGACGGAGGCGCATCCATCCATTTTGGTCGTAGAACCCAGCGGCACTGCAAAGGACGCGTATGCACGCGGCACGCCGAGATTACGTTCGGTAACGGCCTCAGTTATGGGCATAGTGCCCATCGAGGACCGCGATACGAAACCAAGCTGCACTGCAGGCCATACGCCCGAGAAAGTACTGTTTCACAGAGAGCCCGTTGAGCTTCACGATCAGGGGATACACCACCAGGAACACGAGGAGCAGACCCGCATACAGTGCCGCAATGAACTTCACCAGCGAGCCCATGGATGTCCAGCCGTAGGCATAGACGGCGTGCCCGATCAGACCGATCGTGCCCAGCGGAGCGAGGCGAATAATCCACCACAGCACCTTCTGAATAATGGCGAGCGCGCTCTTGACGATATCGATAAAGGGCTTAGCCGCATCGCCCACCTTCAGAGCCGCAATACCGATAGCTCCCCGAAATCACGAGCATTTGGAGCACGTTAAAGGAAACCGAAGAAGTTATACCGGAGTCGGTGGTTTTCGTGGTGACCTCAAGCCCTAAGAAATTGGAGGGGATAATCCCGGTCAGAAATGCTGTCCATGATCCCCGGGTGCTGGTGCTGCCCGAGGCGCTTACCTCGGCACCCACACCAGGCTGAACGAGCAGCCCCAGTACGATACCGATGGAGACCGCAAAAAATGCTGTAATAGCAAACCAGATAAGAGTCTTAACCGCTAAACGCGCCGCATTCGTCACCTGCGAGAGATTCGAGATTGAGGCAACGACGGCGGTAAACACCAGCGGGATCACCGCGGCCTTAAGGAGAGTCACATAGGACGTGCCGACGGCGTCTAGAGTGGCCATGAGCCAGTTGGGGTTATTTTTTGCATCGCCGCCGAGGGTGAGTGCAACGTACCCGAGCGCGATGCCCAGAATAAGGGAAGCTATAATTTGATGTCCGAAAGAAGTAGCCCAGCTGGGAAATCTGGATTTTTGCGGTGTTTCATGTGTAGTAGGCATGGCGTTACTGTAGACCCGTAAGAGAGAACAGCGGTAATTAGTGTGACGAACTATGACTGTATGACATAGCGTGACCGTGCAAGCGCCACCGAAAAAGACCCGAGGCACGTATTATTGCTAATTTTTATCGGCTCAGAAAAGCCTTTGTGCGAGGCGTGCTTGGTATCCTGAAAAGAGCCTGTTATCACCGAGACAGGATAGTGTGAAGGAGAAATGACCCGTGAGCGGGGCCGAACATCAAAACCGCAGATGCCGCAGACGTAGAGCATCCGGAGAACGTACAGGACAATCAAGACCTCAAGTCCCCTCCTGCACGCGGTACCGGTAAGAAAGCGCTCGCAGTGTTCGGTGCCGGTGCCCTTTTGGCAGGCGGCGGCATATTCGCCTATAACTCTTTGCACCAGAGCGAGGAAGCCTTTAGCGCGGACGGTGAAGAATACGCCCAGGTTTGTCAAGATGCTAACACTGGGACTGCGCGTTGAGGATGAGCAATGCGAGAAGGGCAGAGAAAGAGGCTGGGAATACTTCTTCGGATTCCGGCTCTGGTTCTTCGGGCGATTCTCATTCCGGAACTCAGAATTCCGGTAATTCGGGCACGACACACCATTCCGGTACAACCAATGCGTTCCTGTGGTACTACCTAGGGCGCCGCAGCGCCGGTACTACCTCCATTCCCGCCGTGGGATCATCTCTGAGTGGCGGCAGCACCACACGCCCCAATTCGGGAACGGTATACAGCGGTCTTTCCCGCAGCGGCGGCGGATTTGAATCCTCCTATAAGAGTGCTAAAAAGACTTCCACCTATTCCTCGGGCAAGGTGACGGAATCGCGCAGCGGCGGCAAGACCACGACCTCTAAGGGAACGGGGACTGACGGGGAATAACTCGGGCGGTAAGGGTGGAAGCAGCTCGAATAATAAAGGTGGCGGCTCCGGGAGTAAAGGCGGCTTCGGCGGAGGCTCGAAGTCCGGAGGCGGTACCTCCGGCGGATAGCCCGCCCCGCGTATTTTCTCAAGGGATACAAATACCCGGCTGACGTATCTATATCTGCGCCGGTTGCTCTATACGCCCTGCAGATGAGAATTCTCTACAAGTTCCTATACTGCACATCGTACTCAGCGGCGGTGTCTTATCACGAAAGATAATATGAAACGCGAAGAATTTCCGGTGGGACGCCCCGGCTGGGAACAAACCATTATTGATGAAGGCCTGACCTATAGCGTTGATGGTCCACACGATCTGCAGCATTACTGGAATGAGTATGCGGCCTATGTTTTTACACCCGCAGAAATGACTAATCTGCGGGATCAGGCGCGTGAGGTTCATCAAATGTGCCTGCACGCCATTGAGCGTATGGCATCTGGTGCCTACGGAACGCTCGGTCTTCCCGAAGCCGCCTTTAACATGGCTAAAGAATCGTGGAACCGCCACGAACCGGATTTCTACGGTCGCTTCGATTTCATCTACTCCGGGGTGCCCGGCGATCCTCTCAAACTCCTGGAATACAACGCCGATACCCCAACCGGCATCGTTGAGGCCACTATCAGCCAAAAGACATGGGCGAGCGATCAACGCCTCGACACCCGCGGTTACGTACACTGGGGTGAAATTGGTGAGGCTTTTACCGAACGCTGGCGGCAAATGTTTGCGCATGATCTCTCTCACGGCCGTTCACCACGACTGCACTTAGCGAGTGTAACCGAAGAAATCGATGTTAACGATGAAGACTATAACAACCTCTGGCTTATAGCCCATGCCGCCAATCGTGCGGGACTGACCACGAAGCTTATCCGTATCGATGAGGTTATTTTCGATGAGACCCTAAAAATCTGGAAAGACCCTGAGGGAGAACGCATCGAGAACCTTTTCAAGCTTTATCCCTGGGAAGATATGGTGACCGATAGCGAAAGCGGTTACGATAAGCTGCTCTTCGCCTACCACGATATGATGAACCGTTGGATTGAGCCCGCATGGAAGATGTTCCTGTCGAATAAGATTTTGCTCGCCGCTCTATGGGATTTATACCCCAACCATCCCAACCTCTTAGAAACGCATGTAGGTACGCGAGGCGGTCTGAAGAACTGGGTGCGTAAACCGATATTTGGTCGCGAAGGCGATGGCATTGAGATCAATGCTCCCGATTACGATGTCTTTGTGCGTGATGAGGACGATGACCACTTTATCAACGTACCTGAAAGCGAATTTGTGTATCAGGATTTTGTTGCCCCTCCGGTGTACTCGGGGATTATTAACCGCACTAACCTGCCGATGCTGGGCATCTGGATGGTCAATGGCGAGGCGGTCGGTATGGGCATTCGCGAATCGGACAGGCCTATTACCGACTACGAATGTCGTTTCGCCCCGCATCTCGTACAGGTCAAACCGAACCTTATTCCGTAGCCGGTGTATCGCGTTTGACCACGCTAAAACCCGTACACTTTGCTGTATATTCGTAGGTTTATGTACGATACGCAGCACAATATACGGGTTTTAGATTTATTCCCCGGTAAAGTGCAGGGATTTAATCATCGTCGTCGTCATCCTCATCATCACTATGGGGCATGACCTCATCGGTGAGGGCACGTCGTAACGTATCGAGCCCTACCGAACCGAGCATAAGAGCCTTCGTGTGGAACTCACGTAAAGATAGCCCGTCCCGAAGCGCATTGTCCCGAAGTTGAAGCCACAAACGTTCACCTACCTTATAGCTGGGCGCCTGCCCGGGCCACCCTAGATACCGCAAGAACTCAAAACGGATAACGCTCTCGGTACCCTCTAGATTGAGTTTCAAGAACTCGTACCCCAGTTCAGGAGTCCACAAGGTGCCTGGTTCAACCCCCAGCGGTTCAGCCCAAGCATCGGGGATCGGAAGCTCACAGTGCACGCCAATGTCGAAAACCACGCGGGCGGCGCGCATCCGCTGACCATCCAACATGCCCATACGGTCTCCAGGATCGGTCAAGAACCCGAATTCTTCCATCAGACGCTCAGCGTAGAGCGCCCAGCCTTCACCGTGCCCGGAAACCCAGATCAGCTGCGAACGCCATTTATTCATGCTCTCACTCATGACCAGCGCAATAGCCGTCTGCAGATGATGCCCCGGAACGCCTTCGTGGTACACCGTCGAAGTCTCGCGCCACGTGCCAAATGTATCGTCGCCCTTAGGAACAGACCACCACATGCGCCCGGGGCGCGAAAAATCGGGGGAGGGGCCGGTGTAATAGATGCCGCCCTCATGGGTAGGGGCGATGCGGCATTCCAGACGCAGCATTGGACCGTCAAGATCAAACTGGGTACCTGCGAGCTCGTGCACTGCGCGGTCCGAGAGCGACTGCATCCACTCGCGGAGCGCATCGGTTCCGTGCAGAGTGCGTGACGGGTCGGCATCCAGGATCTCTTTTGCGCGTTCAATCGATGCTCCGGGCTCGATCTCCTCTGCAACCTGCCGCTGCTGAGCGATAATGCGGTCAAGCTCCTGCACACCCCAGGCATAGGTTTCATCAAGATCGACAGAAGCCCCCAAGGATGCCCGAGAATGCAGGGCATAGAGTTTGCGGCCGACCGCATCCTGCTGGGGAGCTGCCGGGAGCAGCACCTCGTGCAAGTACGTCTTGAGCGTGGCGTACCCATCTTTTGCCGCTTTAGCACCTCGCCGCGCCTGCTCGGCAAGATCCGGTACCGCCTGAGTAATCTCGGCGGCAAGCTCATCGAAGAAACCGTCCTCGGCGATATACTCAGCGATCTGCTCGATAACAATCTCTATCTGTCGACGCGGTGAGACATGACCGGCAACCCGGGCCGTATGCAGAGTCTGAACGAACCCGGTGATCGCCTGCGGAACGTTGAACAAACGTCCGGCAATATTAGCCCAATCCTGCTCGGTATTTCGCGCCATCAGATCGAACCCGCCGCGAATCTCTTGAGGAACCGAAACAATGTTGTTTAACTGCCAGCCGCCCAGCCCGGCACGGTGGCTCTCAAGACTAAGCCCTAGACGCTCCTGCATGGCATCAAGAGTCACAAGATCAACATCGTCTATGGGAATGACCTGATCAAGTTTCTTGAGGGTCGCGCGCACTAACTGGATATAGGCTTCCTCCCCGGCGGGGGAATAGTCGCGAAACTGAGTCGCGACACCCGTGCGCCCCTGCTCCGTCGCAATGACGGGGTCTAAATCTAGAACCGCTTCGTAGAATTCGTTGGCGATGTGATCGACGTCGGTCAGCGCTCGCTTTGACGCGGTAAATCTCCGGAATTTCGTGGTGAATGCTCATACTTTTCATACTAACGTAGCGTGGCATACAGCACGGCATTATTGCGCTGTATGTCCAGTACGTGAAGCGCCGAAACTTGCGTGCACCGCATACGCCGCGACGGCGGCTGAGCAATCCTGAGATTATCAGCCACCGTCGCGTGAGGGGTACTTAAGATAATTACGATGCAGCGGAGTCAGAACCGCTGAAATACGCGTCATCGAGCTCTATCGTCCCGGGCACCCGACCGTCACGAATACCCAAACGATGGGCAATTAGACGGTTCATGAGCTCGTCGCCCGCGATAAGATCCACCAGAATATGCGGGTACTTGGTGGAGCATCGAATGTACTCATCGTATGCATCATCACCGAAAGTTCCATCCGTGATAAACGCACCCAGTTGACCGCCCAATTGTTCCAGAGAGAGGTACAGGTTGGTAATATCCTGTACGCTGACCGCACCGTCGGCTGAACGCTGAGCCCGCACATAGAATGCGCGGTCGCGTTGCCCACCAGAGGGGTAAGCAATAACCTGAACACCCTGTGAAGCATCCGCACGTTCAGCCGTATATCCGCGTACTGAGAACAAGTCTGCCGCAATATCGGTGAAACGGTCCTTCGTCACCGCCTGCAGCTGGGGCTGAAGAAGAGCACGTTTGAAGACATCGCGGTAGCGCCTCTGCGCATCCTGCACGGCATTCCTTGCGGCTTCGACGGCGCTGAGAGCGTCCGAAGGTGCATCCGACGATTGCTCTACACCGGGTGTCTGAGACGGTACCGGCGCAGGTGCCTGGTAGGCGGGGGCAGGCTGGGTGAAAGACTGTGCAGAAGCGTAAGCTGCCGAAGAAATACCCGAACCACCCTGCGCCTGGGCAATGTTCTGCGGGGTCGCCTGAACGGGGGCACCATAGCCCGAGCGAGGACCCGACCCGTAATGCCCGCGCGAATTCTGGTAGGAATAGGAATCCTGAGAATGCTCTCGCTTCTCATACGGTTTACGGCCAGTATTGAGCGCAGCCGCAATATCCTCGGGAAGTTTGTGCCGAAGTGCCTGCTTCTGAAGCGGTACGATACGCGCGGCAACAGTCTCCGGAATACCGTTGGGGAAGCGATCCAAAAGCTCTATGGCGCTCTGCGTGAGTGTGTACCGTTCGGGATCCTTGCGAGAAAGCCTACCGCTCTGTCCACCGTGAACCTGCAGATAGCCTTCCTGCTTCAAAACCTGAACCGCAACCGCGTACCGGTTGCGCACGCGAGGAGTCGTATTGGAGCGATGCGGCGCTAAACGAGCCTGCAGATACGGCAAATCCAGCGTGTCCTCAACCTTCGCGAACAGGTCGTAGAAATTGATATCCGGGTTGTCACGCACCAAGGTCAGAATGTCGAAAAGCATATGATGCGGATGCGGAATCTGCTCCGCCGCCGCGGGATCGAGGAACGCGCGGCGCATCAACTCGTCAATCGAGCCGTCCTCTATGCTACTAAGAGCATCGGCGTAGGCAGACCCCACCATGAAGACCTCTTGCTCATCTTCATCTCCCTCTTCAAGGTAACGATGCGCCAACAGCACGTCATAAACATGTTCGCGTCCTTGCAAATACTCAGGAGAGTCTTCGTCTGCAAGCTGCTGAATCTCAGCATCCTGGGCAATAGCACGATCCACATCGGCCAGGGGCAGCTTCGCGTTCTCGCCTTTGGCGAGTACCGCATCCATGATGACGCGCCCCATACGAATGAGAAGTTTCTCATGGTGTTTAAGCTGATCCACCGTGAGCAGGGAGACGGGAGCATCATCGAAAATATCGCTGAGTGCTTGGGCAGGTACCCCGTGCGGGAAACTGTACCGCAGATTCTTACCCTCGGTCGTGAGCGCATATGCGATCTTATCGTGGTGCTCCTTAGGGCGCAGGTAGCCTGCATCAAGAAGTCCACGCACAGATTCGGCGCATGATGTCTCAAAAAGCTGCTGCTCCAGTTGGGTGAGACCGTACCATCCCTGCACAAAGCCACATTCGCGCATCACAAGCTCACGAAGTTTACTCTCTGTAACGCTCAGATGCAGCGGAATAACCGATAGGGCAATAGGAGCAATATTGCGCACATTAATTTGAGCCAGCAGTCGCGGATAGTAATCCTGCATATAGAACAAATGCGTGCCAATAATGGGATAGAAAAGATCCTCTAGAATTTCACGCTGTTCGTCCTCAGCGCGCTGAAGAAAATCAAGCCCACGTTCGCTCAAAGAATAGAGCAAATTTCCCGGATGCAGATTACTGAGCGATACATCAAGATAATCATGATTTACGAATGCGACAATAATTTTGTCAATCGCATCACGAAATAACACGGATTTACCCACCGCAATATAGCGCTGGGTCATGGTGAAACCTATTTCAACCCCAACTGGAGTGTAAAGTTCGGGAAAAAGCAGTTTCTGTCCGTGCTCATGTGCTCGTTCAAATTGGCGTAAAAGCGCTAATGCCGCTCGAACCGCAATATCACGGCAATCATCGCGGTACTCCTCTGGAATATCATCCCAGGAAAGCGCTTTAAGAATGTTATCTACCGGTGTTTTCTCATGCCGAAGCATGTTCGTATTTACGATGGTCACAAGTACCCCTGTTGATATCTATATTTACTGTTCTACTAGTATAAACGGGAAAAAGGAATAAGTGTATTCATCCAAAAGGATGAATTATGGCAGGAAGGCGCGCAGAACTGCTGATCCAGCTTTGCGGTCTATTTATACAGGATTCTGCTGTCCTTCGAAGGTATCACTCATGAGAATCCTGCGGAATCCCGCGGGAGAAGTACTCTTCATCAATTCTGTAGGTGCATTCTCCCGGAGCATGAATGACCCCCACACGGTGCCGAATCATCAGTGAAACTAAACGGTCACGGTCAACCAGAGCAATGCGGTTGCCCCCGGGAAGAGCTTCCATTTGTTGCGGAACCTGCGCAGCAAATTCTCCACAGGTAACAAAAACACCCTGTAACCCATTGTGTAAAAGAACTGCTCCAGCAAATTTTTGAATATCGCTGAGGGTTACTTTTGATGATCCACAATAATGTTTTGCTTGAACATAGATAGGCGGAAAACAAAGTTCTTTAGGATAATGTACAAGAACATCAATCCCGTGATCGTTAGGGCCGCCTATAACTGCTGCATGAAAAGTCCCTAAAGAATTAAAGACATCTGCCACAATATATTCAAAATATGTTGGTGAAACAGCATAAATACGTTCGATAAGATCACCGGCAAAATCTGCCGCATATGCCGCCTGAGCCAAAATAAGATCGGGATGCGCATCCCGCAAAGACGCACCGGGACTCAACGGGGTGGTCATCGGGGTATACGAACTATGTTCGTGTTTATCTTGGGCTGGGGTATCGTGGGAATCCAGTTTGTCTGGATCCTTAGGAGCGCTTGCATAAAGCGGAGTAAAAAGTTTTTGGAGCTCATATCGAGCGCTTTGGGGAATGACGCTGCCGCGGCGCCGAATCTGCGCCGTTAGAATGTCGGCACCGGAATCGCTGAGCAGATAGCGAGTTTTTGAGGTTGTGGTTTTGGGAACGACCAGCACATAGCCCAAGCGAGCCATCGCCTGGAGCGTAGCCTTGACCTGGTGCATAAAAGCATCGGATTTGAGATCCTGAAGTTCTTCTTTGGTGCCTAAAGCGTGTGTTTGTTCAGAGAGGGACTGCGATATATCCGCCACGGTGCGGGGGACTGCACGGCTAAGCCGCCGCAGAGCCGGCAGAAAAAGAATCTCAACGGCCTCAAGCGGCACAGCATAATTTTTGTATTCTTTAGACATACCTGAACCACCTTTCGGGCATTTTAGTGTGGTTCGCTATATATACCTAGTATATAGGGCATCTAAATATCTTCCAGAGAAGCCATACGTATTTCTCTTCATATACGTCGAGCCTCGTACGTTATAGCGCACGAGACTCGATATTTTGCCGCAGCGAAGGCAAGGTTACATCGGGCGAGCCCTACGCCACGATCCCGGACCGGGACGCAGCGAAGCCCCCAGCCGCTGACGCCGGTTAAGCAAACGAGAAGCCGCAGTCAGAATCGAATTGTGCTCCTGCTGAGCCTGCGAACTCTGATATGAAGCTACCAATACGGTGAGTGCGGCAATCTCCTCAACCGTCGGATTACCCTTGATAACACGCAGCAGAGGCTGCTCGGAAGATTGTGAATCATCCTGAATATCCGCAGGATCCACGGTATCAGCATGCGGGGCAGCCTCCGAAGCGCCGTCCTGCGGTAAAACCTGATCAGCGGACTCTTTGGGAGTCGTAGGAGCATCCTTCTTCTTCCCGAAGGAGAAATAATTCAGCGGATTGTAGCCTGCCACAGGCGCCTCCTGACAATAAATAACCGATAATGCAGTATCTTGGTTCGAACTCCGGTCAGTACTGCATCACAACGTGAACTAAGAGCGGTCAAGAACTACAGCGGAATATTCCCATGCTTCTTCGCTGGCATAGCGGCACGTTTATCATGTAGCGCGCGAAGAGAAGAGATAATACGCACACGGGTCTCATGCGGAGCGATAACCTCATCCACATACCCCAACTCGGCGGCCTGGTACGGGTTCAGAATCTCTTCCTCATACTGCTCAATCAGCTCAGAACGGCGTCCCTCAACATCTTCGCCAGCCTCCGCAGCTGCGGCAAGATCACGACGATAAAGAATATTGACCGCACCCTGACCATTAAGCACACCCACCTGGGCGGTAGGCCACGCCATGTTAATATCGGCTCCCAGGGTTTTTGACCCCATCGCAATATATGCGCCACCAAAAGCCTTGCGGGTAATGATCGTAATGAGCGGTACAGTCGCCTCCGCATAGGCGTAGAGCAGTTTAGCACCGCGGCGAATAATACCGTTGAACTCCTGATCCGTACCCGGCAAGAATCCGGGAACGTCCACAAACGTCAAAATCGGAATATTGAAAGCATCGCAATTACGCACAAAACGCGCAGCCTTCTCAGCGGCGGCAATATCGAGACATCCCGCAAACTGTGTAGGTTGATTTGCCACAATACCCACTGTGCGACCCTCCACACGGGCATAACCAATCATGACATTCGGGGCGAATAACGCCTGAAGCTCGAAGAAATGCCCATCATCAACCACGGACTCGATCACATCGCGCATATCATAAGGCTGATTCGCAGAATCGGGGATGAGAGTATCAAGATCCAGATCATCCACCACGACCTCAAACTCCTGATCATGATCCAACGGCAGCGACTCTGACAGGTTATTGGAGGGCAAGAATTCCAAAAGCTCCCGCACGAAATCGAAAGCGTCTTCTTCATCTTCGGCAAGGTAGGCACTCGTGCCGGTCATTGCATTATGCTGACGGGCGCCGCCCAAGGTTTCCATGTCAACCTGCTCACCGGTGACCGCCTTAATAACGTCCGGACCCGTGATAAACATATGTGAGGTTTTATCGACCATCACAATAAAATCAGTGAGCGCGGGGGAGTATGCGGCACCACCTGCGCAGGGACCCATAATAATTGAAATCTGTGGAATAACGCCCGAAGAACGCACATTCATCCGGAAAATATCGGCAAACAGCGCCAGAGAGGCCACACCCTCCTGGATGCGAGCCCCGCCGCCATCGTTAATGCCGATCACCGGGCAGCCATTCTTGAGGGCAAACTTCTGCACCTTCACGATCTTCTCGCCGTTCACCTGCGAGAGCGAACCCCCGTACACCGTAAAATCTTGAGAATAGATAGCGACAAGACGCCCATCAATGGTGCCGTAGCCCGAAACTAAGCCGTCACCGAGGGGTTTTTTCTTGTCCATACCGAAAGCCGTGGTACGGTGGCGAGCTAAGGCGTCAAACTCTACAAAAGAACCTTCATCGAGAATCATGTCGATGCGCTCGCGTGCCGTATTCTTACCGCGTGCATGCTGTTTATCTACAGCGGCCTGCCCGCCGGGGGTAAGGGTCTGCTCGCGACGAGCATAAAAATCGGCGAGTTTACCGGCGGTCGTACTCAAGTCGTATTCCTGAGCGTTCTCAGACATGTATTCCTCGATTCGTGCGGCACGCATCATGCGTAGAGGGTGTTTATGACGTGCGGTGTCGATACGGATAGTAGGTTTTCTCAGGCTAGAAAAGCTACCCTATCAACTATAGTGTGCGGGGCGGTCATGGTGCCAGGTACCCGCGTATTTTCGTCATATGTGTTGCCTCAGATTCCTATGCTCCATCGGGATAAACCCGCCGGTTCGTTGCCTGGTGAGGGCACAAAGCGGCGGGTCAAAAACGGTGCTGAGGAGTAAAACTAGCGGATGCTGCCCAGAACCGGGTTCCACTCGCCGATAGTGTAGGACTCGACGGCACCGCCAATTTTCATGGGGTCGTTCTTGACGATGGTCTCGGCGGCATCAAAAGAATCAACTTGAGCGATTAGGAGAGCGCCTACGGACACCGAGTCTTTCAGAAGCGGACCGGAAACTACGATCGTACCTTCCTGAACGCGTGTAGAGAGGTATTCACGGTGCGCCGGACGATGTGCATCCTGAAGGGCTGGGTCTCCGTAGACGTAAGAAATGACATAGTATGCCATGGCGGGTTCCTTTCCTGTGGTATTTACCGGTGGTTATCTGTCTCCAAGGGTACGCGCAGGGCGTAGACCCCAGTTACTCTACTATCTCACACCCGTATGAGAGCTCAGCATCACGAAGTACAGAGTGTACAAGGCTTCGAGCCACTATGATGGTACATATGTCGCTACCAGACCAGAGGCCTGCAATCCTTGATCCGTCCCGTATTCTTCCCGAAGCACGTGAGGCAGGGTACAGCTTCGTGCGCGTTTACGATGTTGTCGATACGACGAACACCGAAATTGTTCGGCGCCTTACACGCGGGGAACCGTGCGAACGTACCGAATTGGGGGAACTGTCGGTTTTTACCACCCTTTATATGACTGCCGGAAAAGGACGTATGGACCGCGCGTGGACAGCTCCTGCAGGTACTTGCTTAGCCACCAGCATTGTGGTGCGCCCTCATGCTGGTGTTGGGCAGCAGCTGCCGATTACAAGCTACCATTGGCTGACTATGCTTGCCGGGCTAAGCGTGCTTGATGTCTGGCGTGAACTGGGGCTTGATGCCGCCTTGAAATGGCCCAATGATCTGGTCATTCAAGGTCGTAAGGCATGCGGTATTCTCGCCCTGCTTCTGAGCGAACCGGTTCAAGCGCCGGGGAGGAAAGAGCACCTGAGCATTGTCGTGGGGATTGGGCAGAACCTGAATATGCGTGAAGACCAGGTGCCTGTACCGACCGCCACGAGCGCTCTTATCCAACGCGGTGAACCCGTTGATAATCATGTGGTTTTGAACCGTATGCTGACCATTTTTGCCCGTCGCTATCGTGAGTTTGTAAGTGTTGGGGGAGACCCCCAAAAAACTTTGCTGTGCGGACGGTCTCTGCTTGATCAGGCACGTGCCGCCACGGTGACGCTGGGAGCCGAGGTATCGGTGCACCTTCCTGATGGACGCATCGTCACCGAGTCGCAACCGATCTTGATGCTCAAGGGCGCATCCTAATCCGTGATACAACCGGTGCCGTGCAGGCCTATTCCGTAGGAGACATTGAACATTTGCGTCCGGCGGATGGAAGCTACGGTAATTTTTACCCTGCCCACAGACAGGAAGATTCTCCAACGCTAACACCGTCTGAGATAACCCCTAATACTTCTGCAAAGGCATAAGCATGAAACTGCGTGGCAAACTCTACCCCGGCGAACAGACCATTATCCTAACGAGGGCTCATCCCGGCGCTCTTGTGGGAACCTTTGTCTACCTGCTGGTGGCCTTTACCTCAGCAAGTTTTGCCTCGACCGCACGATCATCGGGACTGCTCTTCTGGGCGGGCAGTGTGGTAGCTACGGTTACCGCTCTGGTGGCTCTTCGTAAGATATGGCGCTGGTCTGTCACACGGTACGCTATCACCACGCATCGCATCATGATTATTAAGGGCCTGATGCGCCGTAAGGCTGACATATCCTTGCTGCTTGACGGCATGGGAAATCGTTGGGTTTCGCAGAGTAGCCTGGGCGCTTGGATGGGGTACGGATCTTTCCATGTTGATTATGCAGGAGGGTTTCGGCACCAGCTTATGCACCTTCCAAACCCCGAACGGTTCCGGAATATTGTCGAGCATGCCTGGCAGGACTACTATCCGTTACGTGTTAGTTATGTTTAGGGTCTAGCGGGCGAGATTTTTGCCTGGTAAGGGTAGAATAATGTGGGCAAGCATACTTTTTATGTCTGCCCGGAAGAGCACACGGGTATTCTTAATGTGAAATATTGCACCCGAATACAGTGTGCTGCATATATCCAGGGGACAAGGAAGGAGAACTCAACGCCTATGACTCATGAGAGCCTATCTGGCGATAGCGTTGAGGCTACCCCGTATAAGAATCCCCGAACGTTGGGTCCTGAAACCCAGATGTTGAATCTGCGTATTCTGCAGAATCTAGCGCAAAACAATATTTACCGTGACGAAACCTCAAAAGAAGGCGTGCGCGTGCTTGAACGCGCTCTGCTGGGAGAGGGCCGCCGGTATAAACCTGGAGAAGCCGCTGCTGCCGCGCAGATGAGCCTTGAAGATGCTCGCCGGATCTGGCGCAATATGGGTTTTCCTGATATTCACGCCGCCGATCCCCATTTCACGGAACTCGACGTCAATATGCTCGAAGACCTGGAGAATCTCAACCGAACGAATCTTGTTGCGGAAGAGAGCATTGTCTCTTTGACACGTTCTGTAGGCAGCTGACCGACCGCATTGTGGCGTGGCAGATTGAAACGCTGGTGCACGACATTATGGATCGTGACGGTGTAGACGATGCGCAGGCACGCCGTCAGCTTCTCTTCCGTCTTGCAGATCTCATGCCGGTTCTCGAAGAACTCGCGCTCTACGCTTATCGTCGTCAAATGTACACGGGTGTTCTTCGTCTCGCTCTGCGCGAGAATAAAAAGCTGGGGCCGGAGCCAGCTCAGCTCCCCCTCGTGCGGGGTGTAGGTTTCGTTGATTTGGTGTCGTATACCTCCCTGGTTCGTAACCTGAGTGCCCCCGAATTAGCGCGTCTTATCAACCGTTTTGAACAAAGCTGTCTCGATATTATTGCTCCGAGCGGCGGGCGCATCATTAAGACCTTAGGCGATGAAGTTTTCTTCCTCACGGAGGCTCCCGAGGCTATCGCCGAGATCAGTCTGAAACTGGCGGAGCAAATCGGAAAAGACCCTGAACTGCCAGAAGTGCGTGTAGCATTTATTTGGGGCGAGGTCCTGGCGAATCGTGGAGATGTTTATGGTTCGAGCGTAAACCTTGCTTCACGGCTGGTATCTCTCGCGGAACCTGGTTCTGTGCTGACCGACAGCGAGACCGCCGAAACACTCAAAGAGTATGGCGACCGCTTTACTCTGACGTACCAAGGCACACGCAACGTGCGTAGCTTGGTAATGTAGACCCTGTGGCGGTTACGCCCGGCGCTAGTTACATAACGGAGAACGATACATCATGGCAACTCCCTTGAACCTGACCCTGCGCACCGGTGGTGCGACTCATCGTGGGGCTCATCGTGACAACAACGAGGACTCGATGGCTGTAGCGGGGTCTCTATGCGTGGTGGCCGACGGTATGGGCGGTCACGAAGCGGGAGAGGTCGCATCGCGGTTGTGTGTACGTCAGCTGGCGTATTCGCATTTTTTTACTCGACCCGGCGGTATGAGCGAAGAAGAACAAGAAAACTACCGCCAGCGTGTCGAAAAGATTAAACAGGACTACCAAGATAAAAATTCAAAGCAGCGTCATCGTCGTTTAACAAATGAACTGAACCATGAAATTGTGCGTGCCCTTGATCGCACACGTGAGATTTTGGGTGAAACGAACGACAGTATTAAAGATGCGCTCTCGCGTTCAGGCGGTACCACCGTAACCGGCGCGTGGCTTACCAATATAGGTCAGCAGTACCTGTGGGTTGTCTTTAATATTGGCGATTCTCGTACATACCGGTTGATGCGTGAAGACGATGGTATTCACCATGCTGAAATGGAACGCCTGCCGGGCAACGAGGGCAATGTATCTCTTGAGCAGGTCACTACTGATCACTCTGAGGTTCAATATCTGGTGGATGAAGGGCAGATTACTCAGCTTGAAGCCCTAACGCACCCGCGCAGAAATGTGATTACCCGTGCACTAGGTACAGGTAATTTTTGGGAACCCGATTTTTGGGTGCTTCCCGCACGAGCGGGCGACCGTCTGATGCTCTGCTCGGACGGTCTTTCTGGCGAGCTTTCCCATGAATATATGGCGCGTGTTCTTACCTCTATACGTCACCCGCAAGATGCCGCCGATGTGCTTCAGCATGAGGCGCTGCGCTCGGGCGGTCGCGATAATATTACCGTGATTGTTGCTGACGCCATAGAAGCGCAAGACTAGTCTCTCCCCGTGACATTAACCGGCGCATCGGGGAAAGCGAACGGTTAGACTAGTGGGGTGACTGAAATCTTGCTGAAACTCCCGCATCCCTTGACCGTGCCCTCAAGGCGCTAGATTCGAGCGCTGAGCTGACCGATACTATTCGCGCCGAATATGCCGAGCTGACCGATACTATTCGCGCCGCCCGGCATGACTACTATCAGGAAGATGCCCCGACTCTCTCGGATGCCGAATATGATAGGCTCTACCGCAGGCTTGAGCAGATTGAGGCACAATATCCCGCGTTGATTGCTAACGATTCGCCTACCCAAGAGGTGGGTGGAGAAGTCAGCGAGGCTTTTTCGCCGGTAACCCATCTGGTACGCATGTACTCCCTTGAGGATGTTTTTTCTCTTGAGGAGCTTCGGGCATGGCTAACAAAGGCCGAGGAAAATACCCGTCTTCTCACCGGTGCCGCACCGCAGTGGCTTACGGAGCTGAAAATTGATGGTCTTGCGGTCAATCTGCTGTATCGTAACGGTGTATTGGTGCGTGCGGCTACTCGTGGTGACGGCACTACGGGTGAGGATGTAACCCACAACGTCCGCACTATAGCCTCAATCCCACAGAAATTAGCGGGGGAGAACCATCCGGCGGAGCTTGAAGTACGCGGCGAGGTTTTCATTTCATCGGCAGACTTCAAGAAACTCAACGAAAAAAATGGTGTCTGAGGGGAAGAACCCGTTCGCCAACCCCCGAAACGCTGCGGCAGGATCCCTGCGCCAGAAAGACTCTGCCGTGACCGCTGAGCGCCCTCTGAGCATGTATGTTCACGGCGTGGGCTCGCGGACCGGGCTAGACGTGAACTCCCAGTACCAAACCTACGAGCAATTGGCCGCTTGGGGGCTTCCCACCAGTCCATACAGCAAACTTTTTACTTCAGTCGATGATATTCTTCGGTATATTGCCGAGTACGGTGAAAAGCGCCATTCTTTGGTGCACGAGATCGACGGCATTGTCATCAAGGTCAATGACTTTGTAGCGCAGACTCAACTGGGGTATACATCGCGAGTGCCGCGCTGGGCTGTAGCGTATAAATACCCGCCCGAAGAGGTTAATACCAAGCTTCTCGATATTCGCGTGGATGTTGGGCGTACCGGCCGCGTAACTCCCTATGGTGTGATGGAACCCGTGCTTGTCTCGGGCTCTACCGTTGAACGCGCAACCTTACATAATCAGGATGTGGTGAAGGCTAAGGGTGTGCTTATCGGGGACACCGTGGTTCTTCGTAAGGCTGGCGACGTGATTCCCGAGATCGTGGGGCCTGTGGTTGCTCTTCGTAACGGTCATGAACGCGAGTTCGTTATGCCCACCGAGTGCCCTTCCTGCGGTACGACGTTGGCTCCCGGTAAAGAGGGCGACGTCGATATGCGCTGCCCCAATTACCGTTCCTGCCCGGCGCAGCTGACCGAGCGCATCTACTACGCCGCGTCGCGGGGTGCTTTCGATATTGAAGCACTCGGCTTTGAGGCGGCTAAGGCGTTGACAGCTCCCGCCGAGCCTGAGCAGCCTCCGCTCACGAGTGAGGCGTTCCTCTTTGATCTCACCGCCGAAGATCTACGCGATGTGAAAATTCGCCGCGAGAAGAAGGTCAAGGGGGTGGGTACCGGCAAGTTTGAGCTTGTTCCGTACTTCTATACGAAGCCCACGAAAGCAAAGCCAGACCCTGTTCCTACGAAGAACACACAAAATCTCTTCGTAGAGCTTGAGAAAGCAAAATCGCAGCCTCTCTGGCGCGTGCTTGTGGCCTTATCGATTCGCCATGTGGGGCCAACTGCGGCGCGAGCCCTCGCCACCGAATTTGGTTCTATGAATGCTATCGCCCAGGCTGACCGGGATAGGTTAGCGGCTGTTGATGGTGTGGGCGGCGTTATCGCCGATTCGATTATCGAATGGTTTGCAAAGGATTGGCATCGCGAAGTTCTTGCCCGTTGGGCGGCCGCCGGTGTGCGTATGGAAGATGAGCGTGACGAGTCAATAGAACGCACGCTCGAAGGCGTGACCGTGGTTGTGACCGGAACCCTTGTGAACTATAGCCGTGACAGCGCGAAGGAAGCGATTATCGTGCGGGGCGGACGCGCCTCCGGGTCTGTGTCTAAGAAGACCCATTTTGTGGTTGCCGGAGCCTCTGCGGGGTCAAAACTCGATAAGGCCGAGGCCCTGGGAATTCCGGTTCTTGATGAAGACGGGTTCACGAAACTTTTGGCCCACGGGCCCGATGCGCTAACACCGGGGGAGTAGGACTCTTACTCCGAGTTATCTACCAAATAACGGCGAAAGGTCACGCTGTAGCTGGTATTTGGTGTGGGGCAGCGCAGCTGCATGATGTACTGCGATGAAGGGTCTGAACCTGGTAATAGAGTTGTTAACGCCCGAAAATAGCTCTATATGGGGTGATCTAAGCACATAGTCTCCCCAAAGACCGTACAGATATGCTAAGGCGCGCCATCGCGCCGTAGAGCTGTTAAATGGGTTGGACTCATGTCGTCATGAACCCTTAAAACACGCCGCAAGCGAAAAATTTTTTAAAAAATTTTTAAATGGGTGCAGGGTCACTATTACGAAATGATAAAGCTCACCCCCGGAAACAGAATATAGAAGAGTCGTTCTTGTATGCTTCCTTGGTATGGCAATGGATGAGTGGGAATCGAGGTTTTAAAAGTTTGAACTTAACCTACCCTGAGTTAATTTACCTGGGAGTTCCCTGTGAGAACTTAGAACGCTTGCTGAGAGCATAGGAGAGGTTGGAATCTTGAGTTTTCTCAGCTATCTTTATCTGCAGAACGATTCCTTTATTGGGAGTCAATCAGAAATTTAGTTTTGGGACCGGAAACCCCAAAACGATGCCCGGTTCTACCGCACGTCCCCACGTGAGGATGCGCCTCTGCCGTCTACCCCGCAATACGCGACTATGGTGGAAGCGTGAATCACGTGGATAGCCGCTCACATGGTAGAGCCTCGACAAGTAATCAATTTGTTAAAACGGGTGAGCGGTAACGCTATGAAGCTCCGGGGACGGAGTGAGCGTGGATGGCCTTATTTGGAGCATTATGAAGAACACTTCCGCAATCCGCCGTACTGTTGCTGCTCTCGCTATTGGTGGTGCAGCTGCAGCCGCTGCCGCGCCTGCTGCAAACGCAGCACCGGCATCCACCTGGGATGCTCTGGCACAGTGTGAGTCCGGTGGTAACTGGGCAACCAACACTGGCAACGGTTTCTACGGTGGTCTGCAGTTCACCCAGCAGTCCTGGAACGGTGTCGGCATGTCCGGTTCCCCCATGAACGCTTCTCGTGAACAGCAGATTGAGGCAGCAGAGCGTCTGCTTGCACAGCAGGGCTGGGGCGCATGGCCCGCATGCTCCTCGAAGCTCGGTCTGTCCGGTAATGCAACCCCCCTCCTACACCGATCCCGGTGCAGCTCAGCAGGAGGTAGCACCTCAGGCACAGGCTCAGCAGTCCTACTCCGAGCCCGTTCAGGAAGCAGCACCTGCTGCTCCCGCACCTACGACTCAGGCTCCTGCTCAGGAAGCTCCTGCAGCACCTGCAGCTCAGACACCCGCAGCAACTGCTGCTGGCACCTACACCGTGCAGTCCGGTGATACCCTCTCCGGTATCGCTGCTCAGCTCGGCGTTGCTGGTGGTTACCAGGCAATCGCAGCTGCTAACACCGACGTTGTCTACAACGTTGACCTGATCTTCCCCGGTCAGGTTCTGAACATCCCCGCATAATTTAGGGAGTTCACCTTAACGTAGACATATGAGCCCCACCTTCCCAAGGGAAGGTGGGGCTCATATACGTCTAGGCACGATACTGCCCTTTACACTTCAGACTTATGAATGCCAGAGCGAAAATCTATTCTGTGCAGGCTATAGGTTTGGAGTCCCTGCAAATCTAAAAACTCTCTCGCTAGATCACCAATACGTCAGCATACCTGCGAGCCGGCGGGTACACTAGATAGAGAATTGAAAGTATACCTAACGGAGAATCATGTCTGCCATCACCACCGAGCAGGTTAAGCACCTTGCCGAACTGGCACGCATCGAGATGACCGAGGACGAGCTCAACGCTATGGCGGCAGAGCTCGATATTATTGTCAGCTCGATGGAGCATCTGTCTGAAACCGTCACCCCAGACATACCCCCGACCAGCCATCCGATTTCGCTTCAGAACGTCTTGCGTGAAGATGTTGTGGGGCAGACCCTCACCCAGGAAGAGGCGCTTTCAGGTGCCCCCGATGCGCAGGATGGCAAATTCCGCGTGCCCGCAATTCTCGACGAAGACTAAGGGGAAGACGTGAACGAACTTATTGTGCTCACTGCGGCTGAAGCCGCTCAAAAACTTGCAGCCGGTGAGATTTCTGCCGTTGAGCTTACCCGGGCGCATATAGATCGCATTGAAGCAACCGATGGCACCCCACTCAGCGAGAACCGTGCTGACGGTAAAAAGCGGTCTGAACGCTTTCCTGCACATCAACCGTGAGGAAGCCCTGGAGACCGCGCAGGCTGTTGATGCTGACCGTGCGGCAGGTCAAGAGCTGCCCGCGCTCGCTGGTGTACCCATCGCTGTTAAAGACTTGATCGTCACAAAGGGACAGCCCACCACCGCTGGATCGCGCATGCTTGAAGGATGGATGAGCCCCTATGACGGTACCGTAACTCGTAAGGTGCGTGCAGCACGCATGCCAATCTTGGGGAAGACTAACCTCGACGAGTTTGCTATGGGTTCCTCGAACGAGCACTCGGCATTCGGCGTAGTTCGTAACCCATGGGCGCTTGATCGTGCCCCCCCGGCGGCTCTGGCGGCGGATCTGCCAGCGCTGTTGCGGCTTTCCAGGCTCCCTTAGCTCTTGGAACTGATACAGGTGGATCTATTCGCCAGCCTGCCTCCCTCACCGGTTCTGTAGGCGTAAAACCGACTTACGGTTCGGTATCCCGCTACGGCGTAATTGCTATGGCATCTTCACTTGACCAAGTAGGGTCCCTGCGCCCGTACCGTGCTCGATACCGCGATGCTTCACGAAGCTATCGCTGGCCACGATCCCTTGGACTCTACCTCTTTGAATGAACCAGTCGGTCCTTTTGCGGCTCAGGCTCTTGAGGGTGCCAACCCTGAATCCCTCAAAGGTATGCGCATCGGCGTTATTAAAGAACTCGGTGGCGGTTCCGGCAGCGGCTTCCAACAGGGTGTTCTTGACCGTTTCCACGACGCCCTAAAGCTGCTGGAGAAGGCTGGGGCTGAGGTTGTAGAAGTTTCCCTTCCTTCAGTGAAGGAAGCGATTAGCGCTTACTACATGATTATGTCCTCCGAGGTATCTTCAAACCTGGCAAAATACGACGGTGTGCGGTACGGTCTGCGCGTTATACCCGAAGACGGCCCCGTGACCATTGAGCGCGTCATGGCGGCTACCCGCGAAGCTGGTTTTGGCGACGAGACTAAGCGCCGCATCATTTTGGGTACCTATGCGCTTTCAGCGGGTAACTACGATGCCCACTACGGTGCGGCATTGCGCGTGCGCACTCTCATTCAACGCGATTACACCGCAGCTTTCGAGAAATGCGATGTGCTGGTTTCTCCGACTTCGCCAACGACCGCCTTCAAACTGGGAGAGAAAACCAAGGGCGACCCTATGGCGATGTACTTGGGCGACGTGGCAACTGTGCCGGTAAACCTTGCAGGGGTTCCTGCGATTTCGCTCCCGGCAGGCGTTGCTGACGAAGACGGATTGCCAGTGGGCATACAGTTCACCGCCCCCGCACGCGAAGATGCACGCCTGTACCGGGTGGGTGCCGGTTTGGAAGCGCTTCTGAACGATACCTGGGGTGCGCCGTTCTACACCCGCATTCCCAACACCGAAAATCTGATTAGCGACTTTGACTTTGGGGGTACCAAGTAATGAGTGAAGAAGTCCTCAGCTTCGAAGAAGCCATCGAGAAATATGAGCCGGTGCTTGGTTTTGAGGTGCATGTAGAGCTCAACACAAACACTAAAATGTTCGATGCCGCTCCGAACGTTTTCGGGGATGAACCGAACACCAATATCACCCCGGTCTCGCTTGGGCTGCCCGGTGTGCTTCCCGTGGTGAACAAGGTGGCAGTTGAATCAGCTATTAAAGCTGGGTCTTGCCCTGGGATGCGATATCGCACCTATCTCGTATTTTGCGCGTAAAAACTACTTCTACCCGGACTCCCCGAAGAACTTCCAGACCTCGCAGCATCACGGTCCGATCGCTGAGAATGGCAAGCTGGATGTGGAACTCGAAGACGGAACCGTCTTTTACCGTCGAGATTGAGCGCGCACATATGGAGGAAGACGCCGGTAAGCTCACCCATGTGGGCGGTGCCGACGGGCGCATCCAGGGCGCGGCATTCTCGCTGGTGGACTACAACCGCGCCGGTGTGCCGCTAATCGAGATTGTGACCCGCCCGATTGTAGGGTGCCGGCGAACGTGCGCCCGAACTGGCACGCGCCTATGTTGCAGCGATTCGTGAGATTGTCAAAGGTTTGGGTATCTCGGATGCTCGCATGGAGCGCGGTAACGTGCGATGTGACGCAAACGTGTCGCTCATGCCCAAGGGGAGCGAGAAATTCGGTACTCGTTCGGAGACGAAGAACGTTAACTCCCTGCGCTCGGTGGAACGTGCGGTACGCTATGAGATTCGCCGTCACGCTGCTATTTTGGAGCGTGGCGAGAAAATTCAGCAGGAAACCCGCCATTGGCATGAGGATACCCGTGAGACTTCATCCGGGCGTCCCAAGTCTGATGCCGACGATTATCGCTACTTTCCGGAACCCGATCTGGTGCCCGTGGTACCCGAGACGGCGTGGGTTGAAGAGCTGCGTGCAAGCCTGCCCGAGCCTCCTGCGGAACGTCGCCGCCGGTTGAAGGCGGAGTGGGGATACTCAGATGAAGAGTTCCGTGACGTGGTCAATGCCGGTGCTCTTGACGTTGTTGAGCAGACTATTGCCGCTGGGGCTAGCGCATCCGCTGCCCGCAAGTGGTGGATGGGTGAAATTGCCCGTAAAGCTAAGCAGGCAGAAGTTGAACTAACCGATTTGGGCGTTGAACCTGCAACGGTGGTGGAGCTTGAAGCGCTGATCGGCGAGGGTAAGATCAACGATAAGATTGCCCGTAAGGTTCTGGAGCATGTGCTTGCTGGCGAAGGTAAGCCTGCCGAGATCGTTGAGGCTCGCGGTCTTGCTGTGGTCTCTGACGATGGTGCGCTCACCACCGCTGTTGAGGAGGCTTTGGCGGCCATGCCGGATGTTGCCGATAAGATTCGTGCTGGTAAGGTTCAGGCAGCGGGCGCAATCGTTGGCCAAGTCATGAAGGCTACCCGAGGTCAGGCGGATGCGGCTCGCGTGCGTGAGCTTATTCTGCAGGCCTGCGGTGTGGAAGGCTAAAACCGATCCAACCCAGATAAGGCTCTCTGTTTGAGGCTAAAAAGGCTCTTTATGTGAATCAAGCATCTGAAACTCCGCTGTATTCACATAGAGAGCCTTTTTACGTTGCAGCATGGGGCAATAGCAGACATGCGGTGCGTTTAACCTTATACGGTAAAGTAGTGATGAGCAACATAGTGGGTGAGGGAGAGGAACACCAATGAAGGTTATGCGCAGCCTAAGACCCGGAACCCTTGTCATGCTTACAGCGTTGACCCTTATCTTGTCGGCCAGTTCGGTTCTTGAGAGCGTCATCATCAAATACTTGACTGATGCGGTCACATCTTATGACCGCATCCTCTTTGCGTGGATGCTTGCGGCTGTCCCCACATATCTTGTTGTTGATGCGTTTCTCCATTATGTACGCCAGTACCGTGCCGCTCTTGCCGGGGTGCAGATTCAGAATAATCTGCGTGCAGAGCTGTTCCGCCGCATCGGGCTTTCTCCCGTAGCGCGGCTGACGGGCAGGAGCTCCGAATACTATTTTTCGCAGTTCACGAGTCAGCTTGAAAACATTAAAACCAACTATATTGACGTTATTTTCTGGGGCGGGTACCTCACCGCGCAGCTTATCTTCGCCATTGTGGCTGCTTTTATTCTGAACCCGTTCATGGCGTGCGCCGTTCTTGCGCTGAGCCTGCCGGTGGGGTTGATGCCGGTGCTGACTCGAAAACGTATTGGTGCCGTGACAAAAGCTTATGCCTCTCAGACCGACGCGTTGAACGAGGTTAGCGGTGATACGATCCGCAGCGCTTTGGGGTGGAAGATTCTGGGCGCATACTCATTCGTGGCTAAACGCTTTTCTGAAGAATTGAGTGAATGGTACGTGGCGGCGCGGAGCTATCAGCGCACGCAGGAGCGTGTAGACGCCGTCAATAGTATGTTCACGAAACTTCTGTATTTGGGAACGTGGCTTGCCGGTGGGGCGTTGGTGCTCTCGGGGCTATCGAGCGTGGGCGAGGTGGTCGCTTTTGCCCAGTTGACCGGTATGATCTGTATGCCGCTGTTTATGTCTACGGGTTTGCTGACCCAGTATTATGCAGGTCGTGAGATTATTCACAAGATTGATGCGGAAGTACCCGCTGTGGAAGATGACCGACCGGGCGAGCCTCTCACACTAGACGCATTTACCTATCGTGACGTCAAGCCGTTGGGCGAAAAGTCGGCGGGTTATGGTGTGAGTTTCATGTTTGAGACTGGTAAAAAGTATTTGGTGATTGGCGCATCCGGCTCGGGCAAATCTACGCTTTTCAAACCTCTTTTTGGAAATCACCCCGAATACAGCGGAACTATTGAGGTGCACGAATCGGCGCAAGTGCGCGATCTGCGTGAGATTGCCGAACAGGATATGCACGCCTCCCTAGGGCTGCTCGCGCAGGATAGTCATCTACTGCACGATAGTTTGCGCGAAAATATTCGCCTGTACGATCCGTCGGTGCCGGATGTGCAGATTCTCAGGGCTTGCGAGCGCGCAGGTCTGGGCGAATGGGCTTCCGCGAAGGGTCTTGATTATATGCTGAGCGACGATTTGAGATCGCTTTCCGGCGGAGAGAAACAGCGTATCTTGCTTGCACGTATGCTCCTGCACGAACGCTCTTTCTATATTGTGGATGAGCTTACCACTGGGTTGGACCACGCTACGGCGGGACGGGTTGAGCGTGCTCTTTTCGAGAGCATGAAAGGGTTCGTTTACATTACGCACCGTACGGTTCCCGAGATTTTGGCGGCGGTCGATGAGGTGCTTGTCATGGAAGATGGCGAGCTTGTAGCCTCCGGAACCTGGGATGATGTGCACGCGGCCGCCCTAGAACGCGGGCTTGTGGGGCATCCCTGACAACCTGCTAAAAAGGCTCTTTATTCGAATAAAGCGTATTATTCGCCGCTTTATTCGAATAAAGAGCCTTTTTGTGCCCCGAGGAAGGGGACACATCGGAAGGGTATACCCGCTTATTTGGTAATCCCTAGGTGTGTGAGGATGAAGGCGTAATCCCACGCGATCTCACGCCAGCGGGCTGGAGCATGCAGATTCCGAGCGCGCGAGGTACCAAATCTGCGTGCGGAAGGGTATACCCGCTTATTTGGTAATCCCTAGGTGTGTGAGGATGAAGGCGTAATCCCACGCGATCTCACGCCAGCGGGTATACCGCCCGGAACCGCCTCCATGTCCGCCGGTCATGTCGATCTTCAACAGTGGGGTGGGGGATGACGGGTCGATGATTTCGCGCAGTTTTGCAATCCATTTGGCGGGCTCCACATAGAACACGCGTGTATCGTGCAGGCTGGTTACTGCCGCGATGGCGGGGTAGCGCACAGGGCGGATGTTCTCGTAGGGGGTGTAGGACTTCATGTACTCGTACACTTCCTTATCTTCAATGGGGTTGCCCCATTCTTCCCATTCCAAAGCAGAAAGCGGCAGGTCAGGGTCAAGGATGGTGGTGAGCGCATCCACGAAGGGAACCTGGGCTATTGAGACCGCATATTTCTCAGGAGCCAGGTTCAGCACGGCACCCATGAGCAGCCCGCCTGCAGAACCACCGTAGCAGGCGATACGCGCAGGATCCGCCCACGGCTTGGTCGCCAGGGTAATCGGTGACATCCACAAAATCAGTGAATGAGTTCTTCTTGTGAAGCTTCTTGCCGTTGAGGTACCAGGTGCGCCCCATCTCGCCGCCACCGCGAATATGCGCAATTACGTACACCACCCCGCGGTCCAGAATCGACAGTGTGGGGATGGAGAACATGGGGTCCATCGAAATTTCGTAGGATCCGTAAGCGTACTGAAGCACCGGATGCGGCTGCGTCAGGTCAAGATCGGCGCGGTGAATCACCGAAATAGGGATGAGGGTTCCATCGGCGGCGGGTGCCCAGTCACGGTAGGCACGATAATCCTCACGCTGATAACCCCCGAGCACCGGGGTCTCGCGGCGCAGAAGCAGGGTCTGCGACATGGGGAAATAATCGTATACACGGCGCGGAGTTAGGAATGAGGTGTAGGCGATGCGGATAACCGGGGAATAGTTCTCGGCACGCAGCACGCCAGCGGTGTACAGTTCCTCATCGAACCCGGCAGGCTCCATGAACGTGATGCCTGCGGGCTTCTTGCGGCGCCACTGCACGGGCAGCTGTTCCCGCGGGGCAAGGAACAGGCGTGTGGTCGTATCCGCGCGGGCGGTCACCACCAGGTGGGTCGCAGAGAGCGTGAACCCTTCGAGGCGAACATTTTCGCTGTGGCGAATCACCGGAACCCAACGCTTCGAATATTCCTCTAAAGATTCGCCTTCCTGCGGCATATCGGCGAGCACCAGCTCCGAGTTCAGCGCCTTATAGTCGTGCTGAATCAGCAGATGGGTTTCACCGGCAATCGTGATCGGCTCCGCCTGGTACTCAATGCGCGCATCCCTCGGAATGATCACGCGTGGCGGGCTCTTCGGCTCGGCAATAGGCACCAGGCTAACCTCGGTGAACTCGGAGTTGCCGCTGGAGAGTACGATGGATGAACGGTCGGCGCTCATTGCAGAGCCCAGCCACATGGTGGGGTCAGTTTCCTCGTAGATCAGGTGGTCTTCGGTGTCCGCGCCAATATCGTGCACATACACGCGGTAGGGCCGCCACGAATCGTCCGGCACCGTGTATACGAGCTGCTGCGCATGGTTAATGAAGAACGACCCGCCGCTAATATTCGGGATGGTATCGGGCAGGAACTCGCCCGTTTCCAGGTTGAGGAAGCGCTGCTCGTAACGTTCGTCGCCTTTCTCATCAACCGAAATGCTCAGGAGCTTACCGTTACGCGAAGGCTGGAACACGCCGAGTGCGAAGAACTCCATGTCTTTGGCGTACTCATTGCAGTCAAGCACCACCGATTCACCTTCCAGCGGCTCGCCGGGCTTAATAACCGGGGGAGTGTAGCGCACCACCTCGTCGCCCTCATGCAGGGCAGGGTAACGGTAGAAAATCGGGTACTGACCGCCGGGAACCATGCGGCTGTAATACCACCAATCGCCGATGCGATTCGGAACCGTCAAATCTGTGAGCAGGGTGCGGGACTTGATCTCTTCAAAGATGCGCTCGCGTAGAGGTTGCTGATCCGCTGTGACGGCGGCGGTGTAGTCTGCCTCCGTGTTCAGGTAGTCGAGGACTTCCTGATTTTTCTTTATCGCGCATCCACTCGTAATGGTCGATAAAAAGTATCGCCGTGATACTCACGAATATGCTCAACTTTTTTTAGGGATGGGAACGAGGGGAACTTCTTCTGTCTGCGTGGTGTTCGATGCGTCGCTCATGGGGCTCTTTTTCTCGTAGTAGTCCTGGATAAATATGCTTTGCTATCTAGTGTAACGAGGCAGTACACATATCGTCCTAGAAATCTCCGAATTGAGGTAGCCCGCATGTCGCGGTTGTCTCAACCTGTGTGGCTGATTTCTTTGAGATTAGGGGAACATATATTTATCCCAGTATCCTGCAGCAGGTTCGATCTGTTCGACAATATCTACCCATAATCCTGAAGGGTCCGAAAACCCAAAACGGCGTTGCCCATAAGGCTCATTGGTTAGAGGATAGGTTATGTCGAGTCCCTGAGCTTTGAGATCGTTATAAGTGGCGGTGGCGTCTTGAACTTCAAGCTCAAGGCATATCCCAATTCCATTGAAAGTTTCTGAGCCGGGAGGCGCAGAAGGATGATCGGGCGTCATGAACGCGATAGATGTGGCTCCGTCTTGAGAAGCAAGAAGAGTAAACCACGAGCTGTCAAAGATAATCTGGAAGTCAAAATAAGACGTCCAGAAGTCTCGGGAAGAGTCTTTCATGGGGGTAACGATGAGGGGGTAGCGGTCGATGAAATTCATGTATTCCTCCTACATATACGGGTAATTAGGATCCAAAAAAGTTTCACATACTCTAGGTATGTTAAAAATATCTGGCATACTTTGGGTATGTCAATGTAAAAGGGGAAAGCTATGGAAGGACAGCGTGCCGCCCAGCGTGAAGCTACTGTCTCAGCGCTTGTAACCGAGGCTCGCCAAAGGTTTGCTCGTGATGGCTATACCAGCGTGCGGATAGACGATATCGTCTCTTCGCTTGGTATCACTAAAGGGGCTCTATATCATCATTTCAAAAATAAGAAAGACCTCTTCCGTGCTGTCGTCTGTGAGGTGCAGCAGGATGTAGGGCGTCAGATTGAAGATGCGGCTCGGTCGTGCGCCACCCCTTGGGAAGAGTTGGTAGAGGGCAGCAAAACTTTTATTCTTGCATCAATAGAACCAAATGTGCGGCGGATCATGTTAGTAGATGCGCCTGCCGTTCTGGGGTGGCATGAATGGCGGGCGCTCGATGAATCGTCTTCAATGGTGCTCTTGGCTGACATCCTCAAGACCCTTATGGAACAGGAAATTATTGCAAAGCAGCCGGTGGAGCCTCTTTCGCATCTGCTTTCTGGCGCGATGAATGAGGCAGCGCTGTGGCTGGCCGAAACCGACTCCCCAGATGCTTTAGAAGACACGATGAAAACCTTAATGAGGCTTCTTGAATTGCTGCGTATTTCAGCTTGAAGGTGTCCTGTGCGATCGTTCTGCTAGATTGCGTAAATTGATCTGAAAGAGCAGATTTGTACGGCAGTATGATGATGCGATTCATTGTTCAGCCTGCCTTGGCAGTACGCGCCACGAGCAGGCTGAATCTTGTTGCGCCCCGTTGGTTTAGCCGTGTGAGTTCCGGTTCCTCAGCGTCGGGCTGTCAGTCAGTTTGAGCCAGATAACTCCCGCGATAATGACGACGAGCCAGAATGCTTTTGCTGGAGTGAGTACTTCATCAAAGAACACCGGTCCCAGCAGGGCGGCTCCCACGGAACCGATACCTGCCCAGACTGCGTAGCCGATTCCAACATCGACCTTCTTTAACGCGACGCTCAGGAAGAATAGCGTGCACAGGAAGAACACTAAAGCAATGAGCGACCATGCAAGGTTCGTAAATCCTTGGCTGCCGTTCACGCTCAGGGCGTAGCCAACCTCAAAACCACCAGCCAGTAGCAGTGCGCCCCAGGCCCGCCCTTTCTGCTGAGCCTGTACAGAGTCATCTGATTTTTGTGAAGTCATGAGAACACTTCCCTTCAAAGTCTAAAAATTTTAGAGAGAGCTAGCGAGGTTAAGTCCGATGACGCCAGCAATGACAACCAAGATACCCAGGAGTTTGCTCCATGTGAGCTGCTGGCCCAAAAATAGAGCCCCTACGATCACAATTCCCACCCCAGATACGGAGGTCCAGATGGCGTATCCTGCCCCCACATCGAAGCTCAGAAGAGCTAGACTCAGAAAATAGGTTCCTAATGCGCCAGCAATAAGAGTCGTGGCGGTCCAGGGAATGTTTTTAAAACCCTGCGCCTTGCTTACCGCGATACCTACCGTTACCTCAAAAAACCACGGCAATGGCGATAAAAATCCAGCTCATGGATCAGTCCTTTCAGATATAACAGATAAAAATTATTCGAGGTCGGATGTGTGCCCGCCCGAAATCTCTAAGTACCGCGCAAAAGGTTCATACCTATCCGGAACCGGCAGAGCACGGTAAAACTGTGCTCGCATATCATCGGTGATGCCGAAAAGAGTGTAACTGGAGTGGTAATCGAACCCCCAGCTGGCAGCCTCTTCACGGTCTGCCGCAACGTATATGGCATCAACCCCGCAGTTTTGCGCGAAACGGTAACACAGCCCGCAGGGCTCACCCGTGGCAAGAAGAACGGTTCCTGAAAGATCGGAACATTTGAGTCGTGACATGGCATCGCGCATGGCAACAACCTCAGCGTGCGCGCTTGCATCACCGGCTTCGTAGACACGGTTAAACCCAAAGTTAGAAACAGCGACTCCGTTCTGAACAACGACGCCTACAAAGGGCAGACCTCCGGAATCAACGTGCTGAATGCATTGGTGAACCGCCTCAACCATGATGGTGTGTAGCGTTGTATGTTTAGTCATTGCGTTTCTCCTGCGCGGGGTCGCGGCTACTCAATATATTGACGGTTTTCTTAAGCTGGGTGGCGCTTGGAACACCGACCACAAGATGGTCGTTAACTCGAAACTAGGAACCGACGTAATACCAACCACTTGTGCAGCGTAGCTCTGATCAGCGACATGTTGGATCCGGCGTGCCTCACTCAGCAGAGCCTGTTGTACCTCATGGGCGGTGAGTCCGATCGATACGGCAGCATCGATAATGACCGCATCGTCACCAATATTTTGGTCTTCTTGGAAGAAAGCCTTGAATATTGCGTGCGAGTATTCTTCGCCAAGGCCATGTTCTTGGGCGAGCTGAAGAACCATGAAAGCCTTCTGTGTTCGTGGCTGCGGCGATACGCTGGGAAGAGAAATTGGAATGCCCACCTGATGCGACATCGGATAGACGGAGTCCTTCCATATTCGCGGTAGATAATCGTCTTCCGGGCGCAGCGTGGGAATGGGCTTCGGGCGAAGCTCAAATGGGCGAATAACCAGGTTCACATCGCATTCACGTTTGAGTTCATCAATTGTGCCTTCCACCAGAAAACAGAATGGGCACACATAGTCTATGAAGACTTCGACGGTGGTACTCATAGCAGCTCCTTTCGTAGAAACACTCTTATAGATGTATGCACATGCATGTATTTAGATAAAAATTACCTCACTCAGTAAAAGAGGTGTGTTTAGGCGATTAATCTGCCAACTTTTTGGAAAGCTGAGCTTAAGGACGGGCCCTCTAGATGAGGGAATTGTTGGGTGGCATCCTTCAAAATTTCTTGAATTTTCGCTTCGTAAGCCGTTTGGATGTGTGTTACAGTCTCAAGTCCGTGGTCGGTGATAACTGCAAAGATGCCGCGTGCGTCATCGGGGCAGGTGTCTCGAAATGCTAGATTTTTGTCCTCCATGCGTCCCACAAGGCGGGTGACAGAGCTTTGATTGAGGCCAAGTTTCTGAGCGAGTTCTGTAATACGCAACTCGTGCGTGGGGGAAGCGCTGATATGCTCAAGTGCACGATATTCGGTTAGTCCGATGTTGTGCTGTGCTGTAAGCCATTTACCGATAGAGGTATCGATAGCGCTGACCGCTGCCACGACTTGCTCCCAGGATGTTTTTAGAAGCGGTGATTGGTCGCTGTGTGTCATGCGAACCTCCTTGAGCTCTTGAGTATGCTTGCTGACAGCACCTTTAATTCATGTACATACATGAATATACGACGTGTAGCTATATATCTCAAGAGAATTCTGACAAAAATTTATTACCACCATGTGGGAGAGATGGAATTTATCATTGTTCTGCGATGAGAAAAACAGAATATAGG